>Ga0210409_10000049_pt1 | contig 267188 bp, 190 predicted proteins | sample IncBWH17MmetaG_FD_161649 | JGI IMG/M metagenome (GOLD analysis project Ga0210409, IMG submission 161649) | Forest soil microbial communities from Barre Woods Harvard Forest LTER site, Petersham, Massachusetts, United States - Inc-BW-H-17-M | ecosystem: Environmental > Terrestrial > Soil >...
AGAGTTGGAACCGGGCGGGCTTTCTCAATCTCAGCGCGTTAGATGAAGCGCGCCGCAATAACCATTGGGATGAGCTCTGGGTGTGCACTTAAGATGGTGGTGGTATCAAGATGCGCTCGCCCTGGATCATCCCCCGGATCACCCTTGACTTGATTTCACGAAATTTCACTTAATTGCGCCAAATTACAGTTCCGGGGTTTCTAAGACCTTCCCAGACCCCTGTTTGGGGGCCTGCGCCGACTCGGGGTCGAGAAACGAGGGTATCGTTAGAAGGTTAAGACGGAGGGAGCGCGCAACTTTCAACCTGGAACCTTCAACTTTCAACTTTGGAAGCGGGTGTCCAACACCTTCCAAAATGACGCTTGACCGAAACGAGTTTTGCTGGTGCAATAGCGGCGGACGAAGGCTCAGAAGCTTCGGGCAAGGGGGATGTGGTACCACATTGCTGCCGGCACTGGGCTTAGCTTTTTGGGACGGATTGGCTTGATGAGTAATAAGTTAAGAACGGGATGCGCAGGGTTTTTGCTGGTGCTCGCGGCGGCCGGAGTGTCGCTTGCCTGCCACGGGCAGGAGTCGCTGCGCATGTCGTTGGCCGGGGCGGAGGCCGCGGAAGCGCGGCGGCACGCAGCGGGAGCGCTGGATTATTACAATCTCAAGGTCGGCCCGAGCGCGTGGAGGTTCAGCGCCGGGGTGGGAGTGCAGGCGAGCGACAATCTGCGCGGTGACGCGTACAATCCGCAGGAGGACGTCATCTTCCGTCCCGAGCTGGACGCGCAAATGCGGCTGCCGGTGTCGGAGGTGAACGCTCTTAATCTGTCGGTCGGGGGCGGGTATGCCTTTTACGGGCAACATTCGGAATACGACCGGCCATTCATCACCCCTGGGTCGGAACTTTCGTTCGACATTTATGCGGGGGATTTTTGGATCAACCTGCATGACCGGTTTGCGATTGAGGAACAGGGCTATCTGGATCCGACCGTGACAGGGATCGGGAATTACGAGCGGCTGGACAACGCCGCGGGGGTGGCGGCGACATGGGACCTGAACAAGGTGGTAGCTAGGCTGGGCTACGACCACATGACCTATGCGTCCCTGGGCGGTCATCTGGGCCAGACAGATGGAGATTCGGACGTTTTCTCCGGCTCAGCGGGCTACCTTTGGAAGCCCGGTCTGCGGACCGGCCTCGAAGTCGGAGGCAGCTTCCTCCATTATTCGGCAGTCGGCACCGGGTCCCAGTTCAGCGATGGAACCGAATGGAGCGCCGGACCCTTCTGCGAGGCGCAGTTGACAGACCACATTAAGGGGCGGGCCAGCGCCGGCTACACCTCATTCCGGCCGGAGTCGGGCCTCGCGGCGCAATTGGGCCAGGAGTTCTCGGGAGTCTATGCCCAACTCGGCGCGACGCACCGCCTGAATCAGTACGTGGAATACACGTTGAGCGGGGGACGAATGTTGAACTTCGGCTTTTTCGGGGGATTGCTGGACCGATACTTTGCCCGGTTGAACGCGAATTGGCATGTTCTTCGCAAAACGGGCATTGCAACCACCCTCGACTACCAGCACGGCTCGCAGCTCGGGTTCGGCGCCGAGACTTTTGACTGGTTCGGCCCGGGTATCAGCCTCAGCCGCCTGCTGACCGCCAAGCTGACTGGCTCGCTCGCTTATCAATTCTATCGGCGCGCCTCCGACCTTCCGGGCCGCGATTATTCCGCTAATGTCGCCACCGGCTCACTGATTTACCGATTTTGACGCAATTACCTGCTAGGACTCCTAATCCGTGTTTGATACAAATGAAGTTGCTGGAACTCAGAAAGAACTCGACTCAGCTATGAGAAAAATCATCGCCCTCCTGTTGCTGGCGGGCGGCATCGCCCGCGCCCACATCCCGGCCACGACGAACCGCCTCGCTGCCGCCTCGCCCGCAACCACGAATGCAACCGCCACCATCCCCGGGGTCCTTCCCTCCAGTCTTAGTGGCTACGTTCCCGATGACAAATACAAGCTCCGCGCCGGCGACCGCGTCGCCTTCCAGATCCTCGAAGACCGCGACGCCCCCAAGAGCCTGCTCGTCGCCGATTCCGGCGAGCTCGATATCCCCTATATCGGCCGCGTCGCCGCTGTGGAAAAGACCTCCAAGCAGCTCGCCGGCGAGCTTAAGGTCCAGCTCGAAAAAGAGTACTACTACCGCGCGACGGTCATCATCGCGCTGGATGTCGCCAATAAATTCCTGGGCCGGGTCTATGTCTGGGGCCAGGTCCGCAACCAGGGGCCCATTGACGTCGCCGTCGGCGAAAACCTGACCGCGGGAAAAGCCATCCTTCGCGCCGGCGGTTTCGGCGACTTTGCCAATAAGAAGCGTGTCAAAGTGGTGCGCGGAGGCTCCGAGACCGCTGCCAAGCAAACCTTCGAACTCAACATGATCGAGATCCTCGAGGACGGCAAAACCGAGAAAGATGCTGTCCTCCAACCCGATGACTTTATCATCGTCCCCTCACGCCTTATCAATTTCTAGCCTCCTCCTGCCATGAACGAAGAAGTCGTCGAATATTCACACAGCCGCTCGGTTGCCAAAGCGCATTGGATCGCCAAACTCAACCACTACCGTGACCTGCTGGTCCGCAAGTGGTGGGTCCTGGTCGGCGGCGTCGCGCTTGGCCTGCTCGTCGTGGGGGCCATTGCGTGGTATCAACCGTCGTCCTTCGTCTCGCTGGGACGGATGATCGTCAGTATCAAGCTCGCCATCCCCGAGGGTTCGGTTTACAACGAGGAACTCAGCAACTTCCTTGGCACCCAGGCCGCTCTCATGCAAAGCGGGGTCGTCGTCAACCGCGCCCATGCCCGCGTGCTCGCTCAACACCCCTCCCTCACCAACCAACCAGTCGCCCTCAAAGTAACCGTTTCGCCCAAGACCAGCATCTTCGTCCTCGAAGCCACCGGCGCCGACCCGCAGTACTCCCAGGCCTTTCTCCAGGCGTGCATGGAGGAATACATCAACCTCAAAAAGGAAATGCGCGCTCAAACCTCGGACACCACGGTCGCCGGCCTCACCGAGGAGGCGCTTCGCCTCGAAAAGGAACTGCGGAGCGGGGAGGACGATATGGTCCATTTCCAGCGCTCCAACAGCGTCGTGATCCTCGAGGAACAAGGCAGCAGCACCGCCAATTACCTCGCCGCTCTTCACCAGCGCCTCGCCGCCTTGAAATCCGAATACGACCTGCTTCAAGCGCTCACCCTTGACCAAAACCTCGAACGCCGGCAGGAAGTCAGCGCCAGCTTGCCTCCCCCCAGCGACCCGGCCGGCACAAGCGGCGCAGTCGGTGGTGACCGCGCGGACGCCGATTACCTCAAAGCCAAACAGCAGATTCTCCTGCTCAAAGCCGACCAGCAGGACCTCGGCCAGTATTTCCGTGCCAAACACCCGAAAATGCTGGCCCTCAGCGACGAAATTTCGCGCCGCGAACGGCTGCTTGAAATTTTCCGGCAGCAAAGCGCCGAGCAGCTTGACGGCCGCAAACAATCGCTCGTGCTTCAGATTCAAAACCTCGAGAAGGACCTGAAGGAGTGGGACGGTCGGGCCCTGGATATCCAGCGTAAATCGGCCGAATACCAAAAGCTCAAGGCAAACTCCGTGCGCATTCAAGCTCTCTACGATCGCCTGTTGGCGACGCTCCAAACCCTCGATGTGAATAAGGAGATCAGCCCCGAAAGCGTCACCATTATGGAGCCCGCCTCGCGTGCCCTCGCCGACAAGGCCGGAAACGGCAGGCGGCTCGTGATTGCCTGCCTCGTCTCCCTCGGTCTGGGCATCGGCCTGCTCCTGTTCCTCGACCGCCTGGACGACCGCGTGAATTCTTTCACCGAACTCGAGGACCTTTTCGACGAAACCGTACTCGGCCAGATTCCGCGTGAAAAATCACAGGGCAAGCGCGCCGCGCTTAAATTGATCGCTCCTGACGACGAGCGCCATGCGTTCGTCGAGGCCTACCGCAACTTGCGCTCCTCGCTCCTCTACGCGGGCGAGGCCGCTGCCCGGCCCCGAACTCTGATCATTACCAGTTCGATCCCCAACGAGGGCAAGTCCGTCACTTCCGCCAACCTCGCCATACTCCTTGCCCACTCGGGTGCTCGCGTGCTCCTCGTCGATGCCGACCTCCGCAAAGGCATTCTCCACGTTCGCTTCGGCCTTCAGGCCGAATTCGGCCTCTCCGAAGTCCTCCGCGACCGGCGTGACTGGGAGCGTGCCGTTCAAACCACGCCCTGCCCCAACCTTTACCTCATCCCGCGCGGCGGAGTGACGCATCAATCCAGCGAGCTCTTCATCGGCGGCGCTATCACCAAGTTCCTCAAAGCCGCCGCCGACCAATACGACTACGTTCTCCTCGACACCGCCCCGGTCATGGCCGCCGACGATGTCACCAGCCTGGCTCCGCACGCGGATGCCGTGCTCTTCGTCCTGCGCGCGGAACATACCTCGGCGCGCGTCGCCCATGCCGCCCTCGACCTGCTTTACCAGCGCCGGGCCCGCGTCCTTGGCATCGTCTTCAACTCCGTCCGCCCTCGCAGCACCGATTATTACTATTATTACCAGTACAAGGATTACTACGCCTCTTACCCTTCCAAGGAAGGCAAGACCGACGACTCGAAAGTCGTCAAAGCGTAAACCCTTTCAATTCGGCCAGCGCGGCTATGCCCTCCACCATAACGTCCCGAGAACCTGAAACCGGTCTCGCCGAAAACCCGGCCGCAGCCTGGTTTTGTGTTCGGACTCAGCCCAAGCACGAGCATATCGCCGCAGCCCACCTTCGCAAAGATGCGGGCCTCGAAGTTTATCTCCCGCGCATTCGCTTTCGCCGTTCCACCCGCGAAGGCCCAGTCTGGTTCACCGAAGCCCTGTTTCCCGGCTACCTTTTTGGCCGGTTCGAACTCGCGATGTGCCTCCGCCGTGTGCACCACACTCGCGGGGTCCAGGGCGTCGTTCACTTTGGCGACCAATGGCCGATCGTGCCCGCCCGGGCCATCGAGGAACTCCGCGCCACCGTTGGCGGCGACCAAATCCACGTCATCGAGGATAATCTCCAGCCCGGGGAACCCGTCCGCATTTCAGGCGGCCCTTTCCATGACCTGCGAGCCGTGATCACCCGGGTCATGCCCGGCCGCGAACGAGTCGCATTATTGATTGACTTTCTCGGTCGCCAGACAGCCGTCGAGCTCGCGAGTGATTCGGTGGTGCGGGAAGAAGACGCGCGCCAACGGGCGCTCTGACGGGAAAGGTCGGAGGCGCCCGGAACTACGGTCTCCTTGAGACGCCGAACAGCATCGCGCCGATGACGACGACCAGAAACAGAATCGAATGAATCTGAAAGGGGAAATCGAACCGCGCATGCACCAGGCAGCCGGCTAAGGCCAGCCACGTCAGCAGAACAAATCGCCTGCCGCCATGGATGCCGCCGCTGGTGAACCAACGCAAGAGAACAACCACAAATGCCAGCGCCAGCAGCGCGCTGCCGATCCGGCCAAACGTAATCCGCGTCTCCAGCCAGTCATTGTGAAGCTGCGGCGGCCAGTAGGTATCAGGCCGCGGGTAGAGCTGCGAAACCGTCTCAAAAGTGCCGGGCCCGGTGCCAAACCAGGGATAATCCGCCGCCATCGGCCAGGCCGCCGCGTACAGCTCTTCCCTGCCCTCCAACCCATCATTCAAATCGGCCAGCCGCGGCTTCAAGGTTTTCCATCCCAAGGCCAGGCCAAGGCCCAGCGCGACAGTGAAGAAAAGGCTTAAAGCCACCACAGTCAGATTTCGATGTTTCAGGCCCTCGCGACGGGTGGCCGACAGCAGAAAGTGCGCGGCGACCAGAAAAAACGCGGCGAGCGCGGCCATGCCCACCGTTACCAGCGCCCCGCCGCGACTCGTCGAGATAATCGGGCACGCCGCCATGATGGCGGCGCACACCAGCAGCAGGTGGTGCGTCTTGCGTTTCGGAGCGGAAGCCCGGTTGAGCGTCCACCAGAACCCAAGGCATAGGGGCCAGAGTAGGTTGAAATACTGCGCCGCGTTCGAGCGGTAAGCATACGGACCAAACTGTGATTCCGCGGTCTGATGGATCCTCGGCTTGACCAGAAAAACCAGTTTCGGCGACGCCGCAGCGCGCTGGACGATGCCTTCTAGTCCCAGCAGCGCGCCGTTGAGCGCCAGTAACCATAACAACCGGCGCAACCGGGCCGGCAACGGCGCGCTTGCGCCCGGACCGTCAAACCGCCGCTCCCGTGCGGCTTCCGCTGCCCTCCCCGCTCCGGCGGAAGACCTGACGGAAACACCCCGTTGCCATTGCGCCCGTTGCTCTCCATCCGACTTGCCGAGCAGCCAATCCCGCACAGCCCAAAACGAACTTGCCAGCCCCAGATAACTCCAGAACGCGAACCACGTGCCGTCGGCGTCCAAACTGTGTGGCAGCCACGGGATACAATTGCGGTATTCGAACGCAAGCGAACGGTCTTGAAAAGTGGCGCGCGCATTTACAGCACTCACCAGGCAGTAACCGAGGATCAATACCGTCAGCGCACCTAGCGCGGCAGTCAGCCCCGGTTCCGTCAGAAACCTTGTTCCCCGATGTGCTAGCGAGTTCTTGCGCTCGTCATCGTCCCACCTCGCCGGGCAGTAATGCTGGACCCGGCGGATGAGCAGCTTGAGTACGAAGAGAAGTCCAAGAACATATCCCGCAAGGTTCAACGTCCAAATCGACCAGCGCTGGGTCGTTCCGAACGCCCACGGCGCAAACACCACCATCAGGTAAATGAGAACCTCGGTCAGCTCCTCACAGCCACGGTAAAGTTGGATGCCCCAGACGCTCGGCGAGCGCTCAGGCCTTGCGGAGACACACGCGCGCGAGCCATCGTTCTGGAGTGCGACAGCCAGGGGGTCCGTGCCCTGGCTGGTCCTGGCATGCTGCGTGGCGTTGTCTCTCGAGTTGGCCGCGGATCGCGGACTTCCCGAGGGCAATCCCGACCGCGGGCATCCGCATGCCGCGAATCTAGAGTACGACATCAGCGCTCATCCGCAATCCGGGATTCAGCCGGTTTGCGCTGCCGTTAAGGCGCGGCGTAATTACGGTCGCCTCGCGGCACCGTCCCGGAGGTGGACGGATTGATATTCGTGGCGCCAACAGGCAACGGAATGTAGGGCGGGGCGATCGAAGGTCCGCGCGGCAAACCGTCCGGGGCTGTGCGCGTTGCAGCGGTCGATGAGCTGGAACCCTGCGCGGATGCCGCCAGGCCGGAAACTCCGGAGGGCCGTGCCGCATCCAAAACGGCGGCTACCGAGGGAGTCGCCGAGCCGATACCGGCCAGCGAGCGGTCGATCCCGGGTTTCAGGTCGGGAAACACTGAGGCGATCGACCGAAGGATTTCCTTTTCCGAACCGGGTGCGACCTGGGCCACGCGCAGTGCGATATTTCGATAATCCTGCGGGGCGGCGCGGCATACCGCGGCAACAATTTTTCCGGCCTTCGCGGGAGCCACCGCAGCGGCCGCTCGGGCAATGTCGGCCGCTCTGGCCGGCTGCTCTTCGGCGGCTGCGCCGGCCGCGATCGCGGCCATGTCGGGCACCGCTTTCGCAATGGCGCCTACCACAGACATCGCCGCCCCAGGATTCTTGGCGAGAGCTGCCTTGACCACCTCGACAGTGACCTTTCCCCGGTCGCGGCTTTTTGCAGCTTTGACCAATTCGGCCGCTTTGGCCGGCATTTCTGGCGAAGGGACTGCAGCGAGGCTTTGCTGCACCGGATTGGTTTTGGCTGCCTGGGCGGCGAAACCGCGAGCGGAGCCAAACAGGCCAACGATTAATGTGAGGGCGATTATGTTTCTCATAGACTATCAGGCAATGCGGTAGTAAGTCGGACCTATTCGAGTTTTGTTGTTAGGGTTAGTATGGTATGTCAAATCTTGTTGGAAAGGGGTTTAGGATGCGACGACCGAGTCATCCCCCAGCCGCAGGCTTCCCCTGGCAGTGCTGGTGGCCGGAAATGGCTGGCGGCTGGGTCGGCGAGGGGCGCCGTAAACGGCCGGCAAGTGGGAATTGAAGCGCAATGGGCCGCCGGCGGCTCTCGACCGAGTAGCGGCCTTGGCCCAACCCTCGGCGACTAACTCAGACATGATTTCGAACAGCGCTTGGTCGTCATGGAGGCAGACTGCTGGTTGGCTGGCCTCGCGGCCCAACGCGGACCGGGAACAGGTTCTGGCAGCCATGCACGAAGGCGCGCGAAGCTCGAGGGTCCCGGCCTGGCCGTCGTGGAGGTCGAGGCGGAACGAGCGCTCGTTGGAGCAGGAGCACGGTCGTTGCCAGGTGCGCTCGCCATCCGTGCGGGTGAGTCTGACGGAGCTGAAACCGAGCCGCCCGGCCGCGCAGACGAAGTCGCCATAGAGGTCGTCCAAAGAATCGCAACGGTCGCCTTCCATCTTCAGCCAACTGGTTAGGCAAAGGGCATACTGAACCTCCCGGCGCATCGCGAGCGAGTTGCCCAACGTCCGCCCGACAGCAAACCATTCACGGCTGAAACTTAATCTGCCCGCGCAGAGCAGCAGGACCAGGAGGGCAAGGCCGGCCAGGACCGGGATAAACTGCCCGCGGGACCACAACGCAACAAAACCCATTCCGAGAAACACCAGGGTCAGGCCGTAAAGCAACAAAACCACCTGCCGGCGGGAAAAACCCACGCTCAGAAGCCGATGATGGATGTGCCGGCGGTCAGGCCGAAAGACCGGCAGACCCCGCAGCCCACGCCGCAGAATGGCCAGCCAGGTATCGACGATCGGCAGCGCCAGCACGAATAGCGGCGCGATCAGCGCCGCAAAGATAGAACCCTTGTGCGAACCGATAATCGAAAAAATCCCGATTTGAAATCCAAGGAAATACGCGCCGCCGTCGCCAAGGTAGATGCGGGCAGGGGGAAAATTAAAATACAGGAAAGCCAACAGCGCGCCGCTCATGCCCGCCGTCAGGAAAACAAATCCTCCGTTTTGATAGCCGACATAGACCAGCAACGTCATGAGCATGAGCGCAATGCCGCCGGCAAGGCCATCGACACCGTCGATCAGGTTGATGAGGTTGGTGATGCCGACCAGCCAGAGAATGGTAATCACCGAACCCCAGCCGTGCAGTGGGACGATACGCTCGGTAAACGGGATCTTGAGCGTTTCAATTTCAATGCCGGCAAGGCAAACGGCAACGCAAATCAGAACCTGAGCAGCCAGCTTGCGTTTAGCCCCGAGGGGTTTGAGATCGTCCCAAAACCCTATGGCGAACATAGCGAGGGAACTGAGAATGACGGCGGCTCGACCGGGAATACGGGAACGCAGTGCGGGAAAGACGATGGCCACCAGTGCTTCCACCGCGAGCAGGGCGCCGACCAGGGCAAGACCGCCAAAACGCGGCACAGGAGTCACATCGGCGTGGTGGAAGTCACGGTCGCGGCACAGGTTTGCGCGCTGGCAAGTCCTGAGGATCAGCGGCACCAGCAGGAAAACGACGCCGAAACCCAGCAGCCCGCAGCCAATAATGGGCCCCCAGTTCATGCGCAGCGGGGGCCAGGGCAGCGTCCGGGCTTTCGGGCGAGGCCAAACTCAGGGCCGTGGGGCCATTTGGCCCGGTTAGTTATGAGCCAATCTCTCATCATTTCTAAAGCCAGCAGTCCATCGCTGATGGCCGATAGCCAAACATAGGGCGCGAGGGTAGCGGGTGTACAACACCCCGTCAATGAAAATATTGAGGGGAAAGTAACCGGTCAGTCACAGCGGAAGCAGCGGAGCGCGGCTGTCTCAGCCGCAGCAGCCACGAGGTAAATAACGGCTCCGAACCGGCCAGCAACCGCGTTTTGGGCGGTAATGCTGCGGCTGAGACAGCCGCGCTCCGCCCGCCACCACTGACCGGTTACAGGGGGAATTCGCATGATTTCCCGGCTAATTCCGGGCGGTTTCGCGCGATTTCGTCGCGACTTACTCGTTGCCGGGTTCGAACAGCTGGCTTAAGCTCGCGGGCGTTTATGGCCCAGTTATCAACAGTCCCGGTCAATGCCGCGGCGCGCGCCGACGGCCGCCAGCCCGACCAGTTGCGGCCCGTGCGGTTTCAGAATCATATCGCGCCGCATGCGACCGGCTCGACGCTCATCGAGTGGGGCAGCACGCGCGTGATTTGCGGGGTGACGGTCGAGGAAATCGTGCCGCGCTGGATGAAGGAGCAAGGGGTGACGGGCGGGTGGATTACGGCGGAGTATTCGATGCTGCCGTATTCGACGCTGCAACGGAAAGCGCGCGACAGCACGAAGGGGAGAATCGACGGGCGGTCCCAGGAGATTCAGCGTTTGATCGGGCGGGCGATGCGGGCGGCGATCGACCTCGAAAAGCTCGGCACACGGACGGTTTGGGTGGATTGCGACGTGTTACAAGCCGACGGCGGGACGCGGACGGCGGCGATCACCGGCGCGTATGTGGCCTTTTGCCTGGCCATCCGGAGGTTGATGGCGGAAGGGAAGCTGACGGAGAATCCGCTGTTGCACGCGGTGGCGGCGGTGAGCGTGGGGATCGTGGGGAACCAGGCGATGCTCGATTTGTGTTACACGGAGGACGCGGCCGCGACGGTCGATTTGAACCTGGTGATGAACGCCGGGGGCGAGTTCATCGAGCTGCAAGGCACGGGCGAGGAGGCGACGTTCAGCGAGAGTCAGCTTTCGGACATGCTGGCGCTCGGGAAAGGCGGGATACGGCAGTTGCTCGAAGCGCAAGTCTCGGCGATCGGGCGCGAGGGTAAAGGGTGAAGGTGGGAAGTTGAAGGTTGAAAGTTGAAAGTTGAAAGTTAAAGGTTTCAGGGCTCACGAAGGAAGGTTGAAAGTTGAAGGGTTCAAGTTTCAAGTTTCAAAGCCAAATCAGTGGTCAGTAATCAGTAATCAGTAATCGCGGTGTGGATGTGATGAGCAAGAGGCAAAAGCATGATGCGGCGGCGAAGCGCTCAACTCTCAGACAGGAAGCTTCAACCACGTTGTGGTTGATTCGGCATGGGGAGGTGGAGAAGCGCTACCAGAGTGTTTTTGGCGGGCGCATCGATATGAAGTTGTCCGCGCGCGGCCATCGGCAAGCTAAAGTCCTCGCACAGTATCTGCACAAAGAGCATTTTGACGCGCTTTACGCCAGCCCGATGCGGCGGGTGCAGCAGACGATCGCGCCGCTGCTGCGCAACGGCCTGCCGCAGCCGGCGGTGGTGCCCGAGCTCAGGGAGGTGGATTTCGGAGATTGGACCGGGCTGGGGTGGGAGGAGGTGCATGCGCGGTTCGGCATCAGCGCTTTTGCATGGCTGGACGAGTTGGAGCGGGCGGGGATACGGAATGGCGAGTCCGCCCGAACGTTCCGCGCCCGCCTGGAGCCGGTTCTGCGGGCCATACTCGCCCGCCATGCCGGTCAAAATGTGGCGGTTTTGTGCCACGGCGGGGTGATCCGCATGCTGCTGGCGCTCATGCTCGATTGGCCGCTGCCGAGGCTGGCGGCGTTCGAAATTGATTATGCGAGCGTGACGCAGGTGGTGTGGACTCCGCAGAAGACGACGTTGCATTTGGTGAATTTTACGCCGTGGCGAGGCGCGGCGCCGAAGGTTGAAAGTTGAAGGTTGAAGGTTGAAGGTTTCAAGTCTCAGGACGGAGGGTTGAAAGTTGAAGGGTTCAAGGTTCAAGTTTCAAAGCCGAAGCTCAGGGGTGAAGGGTGAAAGTTGAAGGTTGAAGGTCTCAAGTCTCAGGTCTCAAGTCTCGGGGCGGAAGGTTGAAAGTTGAAGGATGAAAGGCAAAGCGCTTTGGAGAGTTTCGATTACGACTTCGGCCGAGGCGGAGGAGGCCGTGAGCGAATTGCTGGGGGAGGTGTGCGGCCAGGGTGTGGCTTCGTTCACGGACGTAGAGACGGGTCAGACGATGGTGATGGCGTTTTTTGAGGACAAGCCTGCTGGGTTCGCGGCGATGCGGGCGCGGCTCGAGGCGGGGCTGGCATGGATTGGGGAGTGCGGGTTGAATCCGGGTGCGAGGGGGAGCGACAGCACTGGGCGGGGGGCAATTGGGGAAGGGAAACGGGGACGTGGCCGTCCCCGCCCCTGCCAATCCCTCGAAACACGTTCGCTACGGGGACGTGGCCGTCCCCGCCCCGGGGCGTGGAAGGTGTCGCTGGGGCGGGTACGGCGGGAGGATTGGGCGGAGGCCTGGAAGAAGCATTTTCGGCCGCTGGAGATCGGCTCACGTCTGCTGATAAGGCCGAGCTGGAGCCGCCGGAAAGCTCGGAAGGGCCAGGCGCTGGTCGTGCTGGACCCGGGGTTGAGTTTTGGGACAGGCCAGCATCCAACGACGGGGTTTTGCCTGGAGCAAATTGTGGCACGCAGGCAGCCGAGGCGGGCTCAGTCCCTATGCGACGTGGGGACGGGTTCGGGTATTCTGGCCATCGCCGCCGCGAAGCTCGGATATGGGCCGGTCGAGGCCGTGGATGTCGATTCGGACGCAGTCCGAACGGCGAGGGGGAACGCCCGGCTCAATGGGGTTGCGAGCATCATCCGGTTCAGGCGGCAGGACTTCCGCCGGGCGGCGGGCCGGCCGGTCAGGAAGTATTCGGTGGTTTGCGCGAACCTGATTTCGAGCCTGCTGGTCGAGGAGCGGGAACGGCTGCTGTCGGGCGTGGACCGGGGAGGTCTGCTGGTGTTGGCCGGCATCCTGGCGACGGAGTTTGCAGGCGTGCAGAAGGCGTATGAAGCGGCCGGGTGGAGGGTGGTGGCGAGTCGGCGAGAGAAAGAGTGGCGGTCGGGGGCGTTCGAGCGAAGGATAAAGGATAAACAAAGGTCTCAAGTCCCAGGTCTCAAGTCTCAAGTCTCAGAGCGGGAACTGAAGGTGGAAGGGCGCAAAAGATGGGGGAGTGATGGTCAGTAATCAGTATTCAGTAACCAGTAATCCGGTGATTTGTGGCGGGATTTTTTTCTGCAAAAAAATTGAATGGATTTTTTTGGAAAGGATGGTATAATTCAATTGCTTGAAGCAGCCGATGCCAAGTATCAAGCATGGCAACCCTGAGGAGGGCAAAGCCAGTGGCATCCTTCACCCCAGTCTATACTTGAACAAAGGAAATCAAAGTATGACCAAATCGTTGGAAGTAATTAGTGAAGCAATCATTAATCCCAAACACCCCTTCCGCAAGGTTGACAACCAGCCTAAAAAACCATTGAAGCACCGGTACGAACGCAGGAAGATTAAAGAATACCTGCATCTCGGGGAATGGGAGCCCAGCGAAGCTACTTAAAAGGCCTAAAAACAAAAACGAACAGCCACGCTTTTGCGTGGCTTTTTTGTTGGGGAGACAGGGGGCCTGAGCGTGGATTCGCAAGGGCAATCAGAGTCACTCGAAATGCTTCTATAAGAGACGGGGACGCTGTGGAAAGCGTCCCTACCAGGAAGCACTGCACGGGCTGGTTAAGGGTTCTGGCAGGCGGGACAGATGCCGAAGAATTCCAACTTGTGGGTAACGGCTTTGAAGCCGTTGCGGGAGGCGACCCGGCTTTCGAGTTCGTGAATAAAGCAATCCTCGATTTCCACAACACCGGCGCACCGGGTGCAGACGAGGTGATGATGATGGCCGTCGTCGCCTTCCACCAGCAACTCGAACCGGGCGACACCATCTCCCAAATCGAATCGCTTCACCATCGCCATCCCCTCCAGCAAATGCATGGAACGGTAAACTGTCGCCAGGTCGCCGCCACCCTCGGGGAGCGCAGCGAAAATCTCCTTGATGGAAAGCGGGTGGGCCTGACGGCGCAAGATTTCGAGGATCGACTGCCGGGGACCAGTGGCCTTGCGCGAGCAGCGGCGGAGGCGTTCGGCAAGTTCCGGCAGGCCGGCGTGGGGGCGCATGTGGGGATGAAGGTTCAAGCAGAGGTTTGGTTTGGGTTAGCGCGGCATCAGGTTAAGGAGTTGGAGACTCGCCACCTCGTCTCCTACAGGGTCTGTCAGTGCAGCATCAGGCTGAGGAATGCCAAACCGGTGCCGACGAGGATGGCCGCGAGCTTGGCGAAGTTGAACCGGTGGATATCGCTGCTTTCGAACAAGATGGTGGTGGAGATGTGCATGAAAATGCCAATCACCACAGCCATAAGTTCGCGGGTATGGCCGGCCAGGGCGGTGTGGGCGCTGAGGGACATGCCCAGCGGCGCCATCGCGGCGAAAAGACCCAGAAAGGCGAGGGCGCTGCCGCGTTTCATCCCGGTTTGCAGCAGCATTCCCAAAAGCGCAATGGAAACAGGGAAGTTGTGCAGGACGATGCTGTAGAGCAGCAAGCGGCGCGAAGCGGGGTCGTAATGGGTGGCGGCGTTCCCAAGGGCCATCGCCTCGATAAAAGCGTGAAGGCAAAGCCCGGAGACGACCCCCACTGGCATCCCCCCGTGCAGGTGATGGGCATGCCCATGCTCGACGCCCATCGAAATCACGTCGAGCGCGACCTGAATGAAAAACCCTGAGAGGATCAGCACGCCGATGTGCAGGTCGCTCGCCGGCAGCGCCCCTTCGTGCGGATGGTAAAGCTCCGGCAGCAGGTGCAGGAAGGTGAGGCTGAGCAAATAGGCGCCGGTGAACGCGTTGAGCAGCTTGACGAAGCGAGGCTCATACAGGCGGAAGAGAAAAACGCTCAGCGCGCCGAGAACGATGCTGGAGAGGAGAAGCAGGTAATCCATGGTTTACGGAGAAGATTCGTTATGCGCGGGCGGAGCGTGTGTCGGGTGTCAGGTGTCAGGTGCCAGGTGTCGGATGCCAGCCGCCAGCGGCCGACGGCGACTCGCCAATCGAAAATAAAACATGGGAGCGGAGCGGGAGAACGTTATTGCAAATGATTTGCATTTATGAGGCGGCAAAAACCCGCAACCGAGATTGCGGGTTAAAGCGGCAGGGAAGTTACTTCATAAGCAGCATTTGGCGGGCGCGTTTGATGGCGCGGTTGAGCCGACGCTGATAATGAGCCGGCAGCCCGGTGTATTTGCGGGGCAGAATCCGCCCCTGGTCGGTGACAAACTGCTTCAGCAAATTCGTGTTCTTGAAATCGAGGGCATCGACCGTGAAATCAATCTTCGGTTTCGGGCGCGAGGTGCGCATTTCGGAGAAGGAACTCCGGCCGCGAGCGCCGCGTTTCTCCTTTTTATCGGGACGAGTTTTGCGAGGCATAGGGGGTGGTTATTTGACTTCGCGGTGGAGAGTGTGACGGCGGAGCGCCGGGTTGTACTTCTTGAGCTCGAGCTTTTCGGTCTTGAGCTTCTTGTTGCGGGTGGTGGTGTAGCGGGAGGGAGATTTGCCCTCCTTCCGCGCTTCGGTGCATTCAATCGTGACAATTTCCCGAGGCATGGGTTATTCCTTCTCTTTAGGCTTCTCTTCAGGTTCTTCTTCTTCGGTGTCGACTTCGGTTTGTCCGACGGCATCGACGGTGCCGAGGGCGCCGAGGCGGCGCGAGCGCAGGGCGCCTTCGCGCTCCAACTGGGCCTGGGCCTGGACGGTAAAGCGGGTCCAGGGGATGGCTTCGAGGCGGCTTTTGGGGATGGGCTTGCCGGTCAACTCGCAAATGCCGTAAGTGTTCTTCTCGATGCGCTTGAGGGCCTCCTCGATTTCGTAAACCGCGTCCTGGTCCGAGGAAAGCAGGCTCAAGGCGAAATCGCGGTCGAAGTTGTCGGTGCCGGAATCGGCCATGTGGAGGCTGTAGCCGGCCATTTCCTGGGCGGACTCTTTAGCGAGGCCATTCATCTGGCGCATGAGCTGATCGCGCAGCTCGAGCAACCGTTGGTAAAACTTGGCCCACTCGGCCTTGACCTTCACCTCGCCGTTTTTCCTGAGTTTGACGGCCGGGTGGGCGGCCGGGCTGCCGAGGATAGATGCGGAGGTGGCCGAGCCGTGCGGCTTGTGGTGGGCCTTTTTGCTAACTTCTTTTTTTTTCGTTGTCACAGCTCAACTAACAAATTCTGGTACACTTCGGTCTTCGTTGCCTCATCCGGAACGTCTATAACCTTTTGAGGGCGTGCGAATGTAGCAAAGGGAATCAAATATTCCATAACAATTTTCACAATTCTTTCGGGGGAAAGACCCCACTCGCCCACGTCCAAACGAGCGGGTAGCCCGGATATTTCGTACCTGCCGGCCGGAGCACGAAGCATCCAGGCTAGCTTTTTTCTATGCAGGCGTAGGCGTTGTGGTTGTGGATGCTCTCATGGTTCTCGGCCTCCACCTGGTACCACGTCACGTCCGGGTGCGCGTTGAGTTTGAGCGCGACATTTCGCACCAGGTCCTCGACGAACACCGGGTTCTCGTAAGCGCGCTCGGTGACGGCTTTTTCGTCCTGCCGCTTCAACAGCCCGTACAGCTCCGAGCTGGCGGAGCTTTCGATCAAGCCGATCAAATCCTCAATCCAAACCGCCTTGCGCGAACGAATGCGCACGGTGACTTCGCCGCGCTGGTTATGGGCGCCATAAGCGGCTATGGCCTTGGAGCAGGGGCAAAGGGTCGTGACCATGGCTTTGACGGTCAGCACAAAATCGAGCTCCCGGCGGCACGCGGCCGCATCGAACCGGGCGATGTAATCCATGACGCTCTCGAGGCCGGTGACGGGCGCCTGCTTGACCATGAAGTACGGGAACTCGACTTCCAGGTGCGAGGTAGCGGCGTGGAACTTTTGCTGCATCGCGTAGAGGATATCGTTGATGTTTTCGACGTGGATGACGTTGCCGTGGGCGTTGAGCACTTCGATGAACCGGCTCATGTGGGTGCCCTTGAACTCCTTGGGCAGGTCCACAAACATGCCGATGGTCGCGACGGTGTTTTGCACAGAACGTTCCTTGTCGCGCACCTGGATGGGGAAGCGCAGGCCCCGCACACCGACCTTGTCGATGCGCAGCTCGCGGTAATCGCGCTCGCTTTGCTTGTCGTGGAGCTTCGCGCCCGCGGCAGCCGGCACGTGCCCGTTGAATCTCAGTCCTACCGGTTCGCTGGGTCGGAGGGGGCGGCCCTTCGCGGCGCGGCGCCGGGAGCGGGTTGAACCATTCTCGCCTGGCTTGAACATAACGGAGAAAGGTAGCAGTGGAGCGGTGGTTTGCAAATGAAAGGCGGTTCGGCTTATTACTTGACTCGCCGCCGGAGAATGCGCTTATAGCTCGCATGGACTTGCTATCAAGCCGGCTTCGCCCCGAGGCACTTCTCATGCTGCTGCTCTTTGGCGCGGCCGCCAGCGCGCAGACGTTTCGAGTCGCCACGTACAATGTGGAAGGATATCTGCTCAAAGCGACGGAAAACCGTCCTGCCAAATCAGCCGAGTCCAGAACCAAGGTCCGCGAAAGTATACTGGCGCTGAAGCCCGACGTGCTCGCTTTGCAGGAGATGGGCGGAACGAACGCCCTGCTTGAACTGCGTGACTCGCTGAGAACGGACGGCCTCGACCTGCCTTTCTGGGAAGACGTCGCGGGGTACGACACGAATATCCACGTCGCGGTGCTAAGCAAGTTCCCGTTCACCGCGCGGCGGCCGCACACCAACGACAGTTTCCTGCTGAGCGGAAAGCGATTCCGGGTGAGCCGTGGGTTCGCGGAAGTCGATATTCAGGTGACACCGACTTACTCTTTCACGCTGCTGACTACCCACCTCAAGTCCAAACGACCCGTATTCTCCGCCGACGAAGCCGAGATGCGGCTCGAGGAGGCGAAGTTGCTTCGCGAGCATATTGACGCGCGGTTGGAGACCAATGCCGACGCCAACCTGGTGGTCCTCGGCGATTTCAACGACACTAAAGACGCGGCCTCGACAAAGGCCGTCCTTGGACGTTACCGAGGCAAGCTTGTAGATACGCGTCCTGCCGAACGAAACGGGGATGGGGGCCGCTCCCCCGCCCCCTCTACCGAACCGCGCAACGTGACATGGACGCACTATTACGGGGCGGAGGACACCTACAACCGGATCGACTTCATCCTGCTCAGCTCAGGGATGGCGAAAGAATGGGTTACGAACGAGACCTACGTGCAGACAATACCGAATTGGGGAATCGCCTCGGACCACCGGCCGATCGTAGCGACGTTTGAGGCGGAGGATCGGTGAAGCCGGAGTGGTCCACTCATCGCGGTGGGGACGGCCACATCCCCTGACGGTGTGGGTGCAAAGAAAAACACGGGGACGTGGCCGTCCCCGCCCCGATTGAGGAAGGACGCAAGTTATTTAAATATTCTCAACTTCGTCATTGCAATTAGCCATGCCAATCGGCATCTTCTCCACTTCAGGGTTCGGGGCGTAGCGTAGCCTGGCTAGCGCGCTTGTTTCGGGTACAAGAGGTCGTGAGTTCGAATCTCACCGCCCCGACCACTTTTGTCCAGACCGACGATTGGTTGCCTGCTGCTCTCTGCCCTTGTTAACTTTCTCCATGCAACCCAGCCCGGCTCCCAAAGCGGAGTTGCCCAGCCTGATATACCCGCTTCCGTCGATTCTGGAGCGGATCGAGCCGGCCCGGCTTTTTTCTCACGGCCGGCCGCTGGAGGTCGAGCTCGGCAGTGGCGACGGCTCGTTTCTGGTCGAACATGCCCAGCGGCATCCCGAACGCAACTTCATCGGCGTCGAACGCTTGCTGGGACGAATGCGCAAGCTCGACCGGAAAGGCCGGCGCGCCGAGCTGATCAATTTACGGGGCGTCCGGATTGAGTCCGCCTATTTCCTTCAGTACCTGCTGCCCGCGCACTCTGCGGCCTCCGTGCACATTTACTTCCCCGACCCGTGGCCGAAACGGAAGCATCGCCGTCACCGGTTGATCAACGACGACTTCCCCGCCCTGGCGCGTGATGCACTCGCACCGCAAGGCACGGTGTTTTTGCGCACGGATGATGAGGACTATTTCGCGCAAATGACAACAGTGTTCGCGGCCAGCCCGCTGTTCCGGACGATCGAGACGCCGCTGGAGCTGGCTGAGCTGTTGACGGACTTTGAAAGAGACTTCCGGGCACGAGGGATCCGGACGCTGCGTTCGGGTTACCAACTCAATCCCAGTCCGGCACGGTAGAGAGCGCTGTCCGCAGCGCGCCGTTCCGAGCTGTGAACAATGCGGCGCGCTGAATGACTATATGCGGAAATGTCGTTTTTCTGCGCAGGTTTTCGCGGTTACCAGTTGTAAGTTGAAGGTTGCAAGTTGGTTACGCCGGCGGTCGTCGACTTGTAACTTTCAACCTGCAACCGTTTCCACAACGAGTCTGGTTCCGGTTGCACCGGCTCGTCGACAGCGTCCCTACCGCTCTCACCCTCTCGTAGAAGTCCGAAATGCGTGTGGAGGAGGCGGGGCTCAGACATCGATCACCGGTCCGCCGCCACCGGAGCCCGGCGGCCGGCGGCGATGTTGGAAGCGGATATGGGCGCGATTCGCGCCGGTCAGCGTATTCAGCAGCATCGCGACTACGCTGATCACCAACGCGCCCCAGAACGCACCCCAAAAATCATCGACGTAAAAGTGGGGACGCAGAAGCAGGCCGACAAAATAAAGCAGCAGAGCGTTAATGACGAGGGTAAATAAACCGAGGGTGAAGATCAGCAACGGCAATGCAAGGAACATGAGGAGGGGCCTCAGGAAGGCGTTAAGGATGCCCAGGATCAGCGAAGCCACGAGCAGGTCCAGAGGTTTTCCGTAGTGAATAGTACCTGGCAGGATGTACACCGCTGTCAGCACCGCAAGGGTATTAATGACCCAACGTTGGAGGAACTGTTTCACGCGGGCATTATTCTGCGCGGCCGATTTGAGTGTTCACCTGTGCGACTGGAAGCATCGGGCAGGTTTTGGGTTAATTCAAGGAACAAAAGCGGACGACCCGTGAAGCGTCAGTGATGGTTAGGGCCTCAGGCCTGGACGAGCAACACGGTGGCACCGGCTTCCAGGACAAGCTCGGCTTTCAGCGCAGCAGGCAGGAGACAGAAACCGCCTTTGGCCACTTCAAGCGACTCCCCTGCCCCGGTGACCGCAGCTTTGCCTTCGACCACACCGATAATCCCCAAGTTAGAAGCCACGGGCATCGACGCGCTCGCCGTCGCGGTGATGGCGTCCACCCTGAATAGAGGATCGTTGACCAGGGGACGGTGCTCGAGATGATCCAGGGTCCGGCCATCGCGGGGGACGAGGGCCGGCTCAAAGTCGTTGAAGTCGATGCTGGCGAGGGATTCGGCAAGGTGCAGTTGCCGGGGTTTGCCATCCAGGCCGGCGCGATTCCAGTCGAAAACCCGATAGGTCGTATCGGAGTTTTGCTGGATTTCAAAAATGACCAGCTCTGCGCCCACGGCGTGAACCCGCCCGCTGGGCAGGAACATCGCATCGCCCGGGCTGACCGTCACGCGATAAAAGCAATCCGCGACCGTCCCAGCGGAAACTTTGCGCTCGAACTCCTCGCGGGTGACGCCGCGTTTAAGGCCGACAAAAAGTTCGGCGCCGGGCGCGGCATCCGCGATGTACCACATCTCGGTTTTTGGCTCACCACCGAGTTGGGGGGCCTTTTGCGCCGGCGGGTGGACCTGGAGCGAAAGTTTTTCGCGGGCATCGAGCAGCTTGACCAGCAAAGGAAAGCGGTCGGCTTGGGGTTTGGCTTCGCCCAGAAGTTCCTGGCCATGATTTTGCATCAACCAATGGAGGTCTTTGCCTGCCAGCGGGCCGTTGGCGATCACGCTCGCATCACCCGGCCGATCGCTGATTTCCCAGGATTCGCCGATGGGCACTCCCGGCGGCAGAGGTTTCCGGTACAATTCCTGGAGCTTGCGGCCGCCCCACACACGCTCTTTGAAAATCGGCCGAAAAGTCAGGGGGTAGAGCACTATTGGCAGTCGAGAGTTGAGTGTTACCCGCGCGGCGTTCGCTTCGAACGACCCCGAATGGCCTCTAGCCGGCGGTATCGGCAGCCGCTTTGTCGGCCGGTGTCGCCTGTTTTTCCATAAAATGGCCGAAACTTCGAAACTTTGCGTAGCGCTGTTTCAAGCGGTCGGCGCCGGGAAGCGCAAGCAGTTGTTCCAGATGTTTGAGGAGAGTATCGCGCAAAGTCACAGCGGTGGCATCAGGATCGGTATGCGCGCCGCCCAACGGCTCAGGCACGATCTCGTCAACCAAACCGAGCTCCAGCAAGTGGTTGGCGGTAATCTTCAGCGCCTCGGCGGCCTTCGGCGCGGCCGAGCGGTCCTTCCAGAGGATGGCGGCACAGCCTTCCGGGCTGATCACAGAATAGTAAGCGTTTCCCATGATGAGGACGCGGTCGGCGACACCGATGCCAAGGGCGCCGCCCGAGCCCCCTTCGCCAATCACCGCAGCGATAATCGGCACTTCGAACAGCATCATCTCGCGCAAATTAACGGCGATAGCCTCGGCGATATGGCGCTCTTCGGCTCCGATACCAGGGTAGGCACCAGCCGTGTCGATCAGGGTAATGATGGGCAAGTGAAATTTGTCGGCGAGTTTCATCAGCCTCAGGGCTTTACGATACCCTTCAGGGTGGGCGGAGCCGAAATTGCGGAGAATGTTTTCCTTGGTATCCCGGCCCTTCTGGGTGCCCATCACCATCACTTTGTGCGGTCCCAGGCAGGCAAAACCGCCGACGACCGCGCGGTCCTCGGCGAACAGCCGGTCGCCGTGCAATTCGGCGAAGTCGGTAAATGTGGATTTGAGGTAGTCGAGGGTAAACGGCCGCTTGGGATGGCGGGCGATCTTGATCCGGTCCCACGCGCTGAGATTGAGAAAGATCTGCCGTTTGGTTTCCTCGAGCTTCTTTTCGATCAACGAAACCTCCTGCTCGACGCTGATGCCGAGGGAATGCGCTTCCGGGTGACTTTTCAACTCCTCAAGCTTGCTCTGCAACTCTGCAAGGGGCTTTTCGAAGTCGAGTTGATGTTTCATCGGGTCCAGCATAAACGTTCCGGCGAGGGCAGGCAACGCCGTTTTCGGGCGTGAACGGGGCGCACGATTCCAGTCGTGGGCCTGGCCGCAAAAACCAACCGCAGGATCGGAATCGCGCGCGCCATATTTTTTCACTGGGGCCCGGGCAGGCCGGTACAAGCAAAGAGCCGGATTTGCATCCGGCTCTTAGTGGTGACGAGGTTTATACGCCTTCACCCAGGCGCTCAGAAGGGTAATGCGGCCAACTATTTGCTCGCTGTTCGAACCGCATTACAAGCAAAACCTCTATACTAACCCTAAACGAACAGCGAAATTCTTCGCGCACTGCACCCTCATCGACACAGCAGCGGCGCTACTTGTTCAAACAATTTCTTCTTTTCAAAGATTCGCTTGCGCCCGGCGAACCAGCGCCGGCGCCCGCGGCGCCAACCGCGACTACCTGTACTGGTTCCACGCGATCTGTTCCCCGTCAAGTGGGAACCGAAAAAATGTCGGTAAAGATCCTGGTCTGGTGGCGAAGGTTGAGGACGCGGGCGAGCGGGGTGCGACCGTTTGGGGCAAAGGATTCACGGAGGGCGCCCGCTTTTCCGGGGCCGGAGGCCAGGACCCAAACTTCACGGGCCGCAGCAATCGCCGGGTAGCCGAGTGTAATCCTGTGAGGCGGCGGTTTGGGGGCAACTACCGGGCGGAAAACGGCTTGGTTCGCCATCACTGCCTCCGGTTCGCCGGGAAAAAGAGAGGCGACGTGGCCATCCTCCCCCATCCCAAGGAAAACCAAGTCCAGCACAGGTTGGCCGTCGGGGAAGACAGAGGCCAGCGCACGAAGTTCGGCTTCCGCTTCTGCGGCCGCCTGTTCCGGCGGCACCTCCCCGCGCAGGCGATGAATTTGGCGCTCGGGAATGGCCAACGGTTGAAATAATCGTTCGCGCGCCAGACCGAAATTGCTCTCGGGAGAATCCGGCGGCACGCAGCGCTCGTCGCTCCAGAAAAAATGGACGAAATTGAGAACCTCAGCGGTTTTGGGCAAGCCGGCGACGGCCGAATAAAGGCGGCCGGCAATGCGCCCTCCCAAAAGCGCGACGCCATAAGGAGCGGCTCTGCCGGCTGACTGCCGAAGGTTCTTGAGCCAGTCGGCGGAAACGGCCTGTGCCAGGCTGTCAGGTCCGTCGAAACGAATCAGTTCGAAAGCGCACATGGGTTGGAACTCGATTCTGGTTTTTACCCGGGCTTGCTGTTCAGCACGACTGGGACATGCCAAACATGGCCCGACTGGGCGAGCAGATCGTCGGCCGCGACCGGTCCCCAAGTGCCGGCGGCATAGAACTCGCGGTTGGTCAAGGGCTTGCCTTCCCAGGTTTTGCGAATCGAATCGACGATTTCCCAAGCGGTCTCAACCTCATCCCGGCGGATGAACAGCGTGGCATCACCTGCCATCGCCTCCAACAAGAGTCGTTCGTAGGCTTCAGGAGTGTAAGCCCCGAACTCGGCGTCATAGCTGAAATGCATGCGAACGGGCCTGACCTCGAGGCTGGTGCCGGGCACTTTGCCGTTGAAACGCAAGGAGATACCCTCGTTAGGTTGCAAGCGGAGCGCGAGCGAGTTGGGATCGAGGTTTTGGCCGCACTCGGCCGCGAAGAGGACATGGGGGGTGGGCCGGAACTGAACGCGCACCTCACTGGCGCTGATGGGCAGGCTCTTGCCGGTGCGCAGATAGAAGGGGATACCGGACCAGCGCCAGTTGTCGATGAATAGCTTCAAAGCGACATAGGTTTCGACGTTGGAATCCGATTTCACTTTGGTCTCCTGCCGGTAGCCAGCGCGGGGCTGGCCATCGATGATGCCGGCAAAGTATTGCCCGCGGACGACCTGCCGGGCGACCTGCTCGGGGTTCATGCTGCGGATGGACTTGAGCAGCTTGACCTTTTCGTCCCTGATGCATTCGGCTTCGAGCGAGACAGGCGGCTCCATGGCGATGAGCGACAGGACCTGGAGGAGATGATTCTGGACCATGTCGCGCAGCGCGCCGGCTTCTTCGTAGTAACCGCCGCGCTGGCCAACGCCAAGCTCTTCGCTAACGGTGACCTGGACGTATTCGATGGAATCGCGGTTCCAAAGGCGCTCGAAGATGGCGTTGGAGAAGCGGAACATCAAAATGTTCTGGACCGTTTCCTTGCCAAGATAATGGTCGATGCGGAAGACCTGCTGCTCGGTCGCGTAGCGAGTGAGTTCGCGGTTGAGCTGGCGGGCGGATTCCAGGTCGTGGCCGAAGGGTTTCTCAACGACGATGCGCTGCCAGCCTTTGCCGTTGTTGCCATTCTGTTTCTGGAGCAGGCCGCACGCGCGCAATTGTTCGACCACGACCCCAAACTGGCTGGGCATGGTGGCGAGGTAGAACAGCAGATTCCGGCGGAGCGGCTCGCTGCCGAAGGAGCTGAGCTGCTTTTCGAGTTTAGCGTAGGCCTCGCCGGCCGTGAGGTCGCCCTGGCAATAAACAAGATGGCTCGAGAAGTCGCGCCAGACCGTTTCATCGACGGGTTTGGTGCGGGAAAACCGGTCGAGGTCCTGCCGTAACTCATCCCGCCAGGAAGCGTCTGTCTTGTCCCGGCGGGCAAAACCGATGATGCGAAAATCCGGCGGCATTTGTTTCTCTTTGCAGAGATGGTACAGGGCCGGGATGAGTTTGCGCGAGGTGAGGTCGCCGCTGGCGCCGAAGATGACAATCGAACAGGGTTCGAGCAACCTGCGGGCTTCGCCCAGGCGGCACGTGATGAGAGGCTCGGTGATTAGAGATTGGCTCACGGGCGAACCATCGTCGAGGTTGGGTGGAATTTCAATGGTGATGCAGTTGGGAAGCTTAATGCCTGGAAGCGGGTTGAAGCGAACGATTCCAATCGTGCGCCCCAGCCCTTGTGAATGGCCAAACGGGGACATGGCCGTCCCCGCCCCATCCCAGAGCTGGGATGAATAAACGCATTGCCCCGTGCCTCTAAGAGCGTAGGCTGTTGCAACTTACGAGACATGTCGGACCACACAAAAACTAAACAGAGGGGCTGGTGGCCATGGGTGATGGTGTTCGTCCTGGTGGGAGTAGCGGTGCCAGGGTGCAAGCGGAACGGGGCGAACGCGACTGGCGGCCCTACCGGAAGTCGTTCCACGGCAATGACCAACCCGGTGCCGGTGATCGCCGGGACTGTCGAGAAGAAGGATGTGCCCATATTCCTGGAAGGGCTGGGGACGGTGCAGGCTTTTAACACGGTCACCGTGCGCAGCCGTGTCGATGGGCAGGTGGTGCGCATCGCTTTTGTAGAGGGCCAGGAGGTGCATGCGGGTGATCTGCTCGCCCAGATCGACCCGGCGCCGTTCCAGGCGCAGTTGGACCAGAGCGTGGCCAAAAAGGCGCAGGATGAAGCTGAGCTTTCGGTCGCACAAATTACGCTCAAGCGCGACGAGGAGTTGCTCGCCGGGAAAATTCTTGCGCAGCAGGATTACGACACGCAAAAGGCCCAAGTGGACCAGTTGAAGGCCGCGGTCCAGGCCGATGAAGCGGCGATCGAGAGCGCCCGGGTGAACCTGGCCTACGCATCGATTACGGCACCGCTGGAAGGCCGGACGGGGATCCGGTTGGTTGACCAGGGGAACATCGTGCATGCAACCGATACCACGGGGCTCGTGGTGTTGACGCAGCTCCGTCCAATTTCGATCGTATTCACGTTGCCGGAACAAACGCTGGGTCAAATCCAGGCGCAGCGCGGAGCCGGCGAAACGCTCTCGGTCTATGCGGTGGACCGGGACAACCGGACGACGCTGGGCGAAGGCAAGCTGGCGGTGATTGACAACCAGATCGACACCAGCACCGGCACGTTGCGACTCAAGGCGACGTTCCCCAATGAAGACCTGCGACTCTGGCCGGGGCAATTTGTGAACGTGCGGCTGCTGGTGACGACGCGGAAGGATGGCACGGTGGTGCCGGCGTCGGTGGTGCAACGCGGACCGGACGGAGCGTTTGCGTTCGTGCTCAGCAATGACGTCGCGCTGGTGCGGGCGATCAAGGTTGCGCTGATCGAACAGAACCAGGCGCTGATCGACGACGGCTTGGTTCCCGGCGAACGGGTGGTCGTTGACGGCCAATATAAACTGCAAGCAGGCCAGCGGGTGAAAGCGTCGGTGCCCGGAGCTCCGAGCGCGCCCCCCTCCTCTACTCGCTCCGCCGATGCCAAAACCCCACCCACTTCCCGCCCGCCCATGTGAACATGCAACCCGCAGCAAACAAGGTTGGGCGCGCTGTCGCGGCGCGCTGGGACAGCGCGCCCTACCGTGTAGTAACGTTTTAGCCTTCACCACCCTTGAGCATCTCCGAGCCTTTCATTCGCCGCCCGATCGCGACCTCGCTGCTGATGGCGGGGGTGGTGTTGATGGGGCTGCTGGGTTATTTCCTGCTGCCGGTGTCGGCGCTGCCGCCGGTTGATTTTCCGACCATCCAGGTCATAGGGCAATATCCCGGGGCGGCGCCGGACGTGATGGCCTCGTCGGTGACGACGCCGCTGGAGCGGCAGTTCGGCCAGATCAGCGGTTTGTCGCAGATGACGTCGGTGAGCTCGTTCGGGAACTCGGCGATCACCCTGCAGTTCAATCTGGACCGGGATATCGACGCAGCGGCGCAAGATGTGCAGGCGGCAATGAACGCGGCCAACGGGGTGCTGCCCAAGATGCCGAACCCGCCCACGTACAGCAAGGTCAACCCGGCGGACACCCCCATCCTGACGCTGTCGATTACGTCGGACACGCTGCCACTGGAGCAGGTGAATGACCTGGCGGACACGGTGCTGGCGCAAAAGTTGAGCGAAGTCAGCGGTGTGGGCCTGGTGACGATCGAGGGGAACCAAAAGCCGGCGGTGCGCGTGCGGATGAACCCGGCGGCACTGGCGGGGATGGGGCTGGGATTCGAGGACGTGCGCACGGCGCTGATCCAGAACAACATTAACGCGCCGAAGGGGTCGTTCAACGGATCGCGACAGTCGTATGCGATAGGGGCGAACGACCAGATTTTTTCGGCGGCAGAGTATGCGGAGGTGATCGTAGCGTACCGGAACGGGTCGCCGGTGCGGTTGCGGGATTTGGGCGAGGTGGTGGATAACGTGGAGAATGTGCGGCTGGCGGGCTGGGTGGGTCAAAAGCCGTCGGTGATCCTGGATATCCAGCGGCAGCCGGGAGCGAACATTATTGAAACAGCCGACCGCGTGAAGGCACTCCTGCCCGTCCTGCGAGCGTCGCTGCCGCCATCGGTGCAGATCGCGATCCTGACCGACCGGACGGATACCATCCGCGCGTCGGTGCGGGACGTGCAGTTCACGCTGCTGCTGACGATCGGCCTGGTGGTGATGGTGATCTTTGTTTTCCTGCGCAAGCTCTGGGCAACGGTGATCCCAAGCGTGGCGCTGCCGCTGGCGGTCATCGGGACGTTCGGCGTGATGAAGCTCATCGGGTTCAGCCTCGACAATCTGTCGCTGATGGCGTTGACGATTGCGACCGGGTTTGTGGTGGATGACGCGATCGTGATGATCGAGAACATAGTCAGGTACATCGAGGCGGGGGAGCAGCCGCTGCAAGCCGCGCTCAAGGGCGCCAAGCAGATCGGGTTCACGGTCGTCTCGCTGAGCTTTTCGCTGGTGGCGGTGTTCATCCCGCTGATCTTCATGACTGGAATTGTCGGCCGCCTGTTCCGCGAATTTGCCATCACGCTGAGCGTGGCCGTGATGGTGTCGGCCGTCGTATCGCTGACGCTGACGCCGATGATGTGCGCGCGGTTGCTGCAACCGGAGGACAAGGGCAAGCACGGGAGGCTCTTCCAGGCGACGGAGCGTTTTTTTAAAGGGATGCTCGACGCTTACGAGCACGGGTTGCGGTGGGTGCTGCGCCGGCAGGCCTTCGTGCTGGGGGTCGCGGTGGTGACGCTGGTGGCGACGATTTGGCTCTATGTGCTGGTGCCCAAAGGGCTGCTGCCGCAGCAGGACACAGGGTTGATCCTGGGGATCACCGATGCGCCGCAAACGATCTCGTTTAACGCGATGGTGAATCGCCAGCGCCAGTTGGCGGAGCGGGTGCTGAAGGACCCGGACGTCACGACGGTCGCGTCGTTTGTAGGGGCCGGGACGGTGAACCCGACGATGAACACGGGCCGACTTTACATCGGGTTGAAGCGGCGCGACGACCGGCGGTCGAGCGCGACAGAAATCATCGAGCGGCTGCGGGAGGCAACACGCGACCTGGAGGGGATCTCGCTGTTCATGCAAGCGGTCCAGGACGTGCAGATCGACAGCCGGGTCAGCCGCACGCAATTCCAATACACACTGCAGGATGCGGACGAAGCGGAGCTGTCGGGCTGGAGCGCACGCCTGCTGGCGAACCTGCGCGGGTTGAGCGAGTTGACGGACGTGGCGAGCGACGAACAGAGCGGCGGCTTGCAGATCAACGTGGTGGTGGACCGGCAAAAGGCCTCGCGCCTCAACATCCTGCCGCAGGCCATTGACGACACGCTGTATGACGCGTTCGGGCAACGGCAGGTGACGACGATTTTCACACAGCTCAGCCAATACCGGGTTATTTTGGAGGCCGACCCGCACTTCCAATTGACCCCCAAAGCGCTGAATAAAATCTACGTGAAATCGACGACCGGCCAGGTGGTGCCGTTGAGCACCTTCGCGGCTTTGAAAACCGATACAGCGCCGCTGACGATTGTCCACCAGGGCCAGTTCCCGGCGGTGACGCTGTCGTTCAACCTGCGCCCGGGCGCGTCGCTGGGCGAAGCGGTGACGGCGATCCAAAAGGCGGAGAAGGACATCGGTTTGCCGGAGACGGTGGTGACGACTTTTTCGGGCAGCGCGGCGGAGTTCCGGTCGTCGCTCAAGAGCGAGCCGTTCCTGATCCTGGCGGCGGTGGTGGTGATCTACATCGTGCTCGGGGTGCTGTATGAGAGCTACATACATCCGATCACGATCCTGTCGAGCCTGCCGTCGGCGGGCGTGGGGGCGCTGCTGGCGTTGATGCTGACGGGGAACGACCTGTCTTTGATTGCGCTGATTGGGATCGTGCTGCTGATTGGGATAGTGCAGAAGAACGCGATCATGATGATCGATTTCGCGCTGGACGCGGAGCGGACGGAGGGGTTGCCGCCGGAGAAATCGATTTACCAGGCGTGCCTGCTGCGATTCCGGCCGATTATGATGACGACGATGGCGGCGCTGTTCGGGGCCTTGCCGCTGGCGTTGCAGCATGGCGAAGGGTCGGAGCTGCGGCGTCCGATGGGCATCGCGATCGTGGGCGGCTTGTTGTTGTCGCAGTTCATCACGCTGTACACGACGCCGGTGGTGTACCTGTATATGGACCGGCTTGGGAATTGGGTAAGGCAGTGGCGACAGGTGGCGCATTTGCCGGAGGCGGGGAGCGTTGGGGCGTTGGAGCGTGAAGCGTGAGGCGCTAGAGCGTTGAAAGGTTAAAGCGTTGAAACGGGAAAGACTAACACTGTCGGGCGCGCACTCGAGCTGGTGTCCGAAAGCGGCAGAGGGCTGCCGCACTCCAAGACGCAAGCGAGTGCCGGTGGTCTCCCATACGCCCGCAAGGTTTTGGAGTGCGGCAGTCCCCTGCCGCTTTCTCTGCTCACGCAAATCGATAACGGACTATTCAAATCGCACTTTTAACCTTTTTAACGGTTCAACGTTTTAACGTTTCAACGCCCCCACCTCCATGAGCGTCAGCGAGCCATTCATACGGCGTCCGGTCGGCACCTCGCTCCTGGCTGCCGGCTTGTTCCTCGCCGGGGTGGTGGCTTGGAATTTTCTGCCGGTGGCAGCGATTCCGAGGGTGGATTTCCCGATGATTAACGTGCAAGCGTCGCTGCCGGGAGCGGACCCGGCGACGGTCGCTTCGACGGTGGCGGCGCCTCTTGAAAAACGGCTGGGGCAGATCTCCGGAGTTTCGGAGTTGACGTCGGTGAGCACGCTCGGCGGCACTTCCATCTCGATCCAATTCAACCTCGACCGCAGCGTCGATGGAGCGGCGCGGGACGTGCAGGCGGCGATAAACGCGTCGGCGGGGGACCTGCCGTTCAATCTTCCGGGGCCGCCGACGTATAAGAAGGTGAACCCGGCCGACGCGCCGGTCATGATTTTGGCGATGACGTCGGACACGTTGCCGGCGACGCAGATTTACGATTACGGGGACAACATCATCGCGCAGCATCTCAGCCAGGTCGAAGGTGTGAGCCAGGTGTTCATCAGCGGGGCGGCCAAGGATGCGATTCGTGTCCAGATCAACCCGGTAGCACTGGCGGCGGCCAATCTGAGCCTGGAGGACATCCGCACGGTGCTGGGCCAGGTGAACGTGGACTCGCCTAAAGGGAGCCTGGAAGGAAACGGATTGTCGTACACGCTGAACAGCAACGACCAGTTGCTGCAGGCGAAGGATTATCAAACGCTGGTGGTGGCGGAGAAACCGCGGGGCCCGGTCCGGCTTTCCGGGGTTGGCCGCGCGATTGACAGTGTGGAGAACACGCTCCAGGCCGGCTGGTCGGGGACGAACGAAGCGGTGCTGGTGATCATCTTCAAGCAGGCGGACGCGAATGTTATCGAGACGGTGCAGCGGATCAAAAGCGAGCTGCCGCGGCTCAGGGAATGGCTGCCGCCGGCGATCACGATCACGCCGATCAGCGACCGGACGCGCACCATCGAGGCCTCGGTCAAGGAGGTTCAACGCTCCCTTTTTCTGAGCATCGCGCTGGTGGTGCTGGTGATTTTTTTGTTTCTGCGGCGGTTCTGGCCGACGTTCATCGCGAGCGTGACGGTGCCGCTGGCGTTGACGGCGACGGCGGCGGGGATGTATTTCTGCCATTACAGCATCGATAATCTGTCGCTGATGGCGATCACCATTTCGGTCGGGTTCGTCGTGGATGACGCGATTGTGGTGATCGAGAACATCGTGCGGCACATCGAGAACGGGGAGCGGGCGTTCGAGGCGGCGCTTAAGGGGGCGCGGCAAATCGGGTTTACGATCGTTTCCATGACCACCTCGCTGGTGGCAGTGTTCATCCCATTGTTGTTCATGGGCGGCTTGATCGGGCGTTTGTTCCACGAATTCGCAGTGACGCTCAGCCTGGCGGTGCTGGTGTCGGGGGTGCTTTCGCTGACGCTGACGCCGATGCTGTGCTCGCGTTTTTTGCGGGCAGAATCCAGTTACCGGAAGCGGGGGCCGGTTTATCGCGCGTGCGAAGGGGCGTTCAACCTGCTGCTGGGGGGCTACTCGGGCGCGCTGAGGTGGGTGCTGCGCCACCAGGCGCTGATGCTGGCGGTCTTCGTCATCACGATGGGCGCCACGATCTGGCTGTACAAAATTGTCCCCAAAGGCTTTTTCCCCCAGCAGGACACGGGCAGCCTGATGGCCACTACCGAGGCCGCCCAGGACATTTCCTTTGAAGCCATGTCCCGCCTCCATCATCAGGTGCTCGACATCGTCATGGCCGACCCCGCGGTCGAATCCATCGGCTCGTTCGTCAGCGGCAGCGGCAACTCGGTGGTGAACAGCGGCCGGTTGTTCATCACGCTCAAACCGGTGGAACAGCGCGGCATCAATGCCGACCGGGTCATCAGCCGGCTCCGCAAGGCGACCGCCGGCCTGCCCGGCATCACACTTTTCATGCAGGCCAACCAGGACATCCGGGTCGGGGGCAGGATGAGCAAGGCGCAATACCAATATGCGCTGCAATCGACGGACCTGGCGGAGTTGAAGTATTGGTCGGCGATGCTCTTGCAAAAGCTGCGGTCCAACCCAAGCCTGCGGGATGTGACGAGCGACCAACTCACGGGGGGGCTGCAGGCCAACGTGGTGGTGAACCGGGACGCGGCGGCGCGGTTGGGGGTGTCGCCGGCGGCCATCGACAACACGCTGTACGATGCGTTTGGGCAGCGGCAGGTCTCGACGCTGTACGAGCGGTACAACCAGCATTTCGTGGTGCTGGAAGCTGAGCCGGGCTTCCTCTCCGACCCCGATTCGCTGACAAAGATCTATGTGAAATCGAATTCGGGGGAACTGGTGCCGCTTTCGGCGATGGCGAAGTTCGAACCAGGAAACGCCTACCTGTCGGTGAACCACCAGGGGCAATTCGCGGCGGTGACGCTGTCGTTCAACCTGGCGATCGGGGCATCGCTGGGGCAGGCGACGGAGGAGGTGCAGGCGGCAGTGGATGAAATGCACATGCCTTCGAGCGTGCAGGGGAGTTTTCAGGGGACGGCGCAGGTGTTCAAGGCTTCGATGTCGAGCACGCCGCTGCTGGTGCTGGCGGCGCTGCTGGCGGTGTATATTGTGCTGGGGATGCTTTACGAGAGCCTGATTCATCCGCTGACGATTCTCTCGACGCTGCCGTCGGCGGGGGTGGGCGCCCTGCTGGCGCTGCTGGCGACGGGGCTGGAGCTGTCGCTGGTCTCGTTTATCGGGATCATCCTGCTGATTGGGATCGTGAAGAAGAACGCGATTCTGATGATCGACTTTGCGCTGGAGGCCGAGCGGAACGAAAACGCGAGCCCGGAGGATGCGATTTACCAGGCGTGCGTGATCCGGTTCCGGCCGATCATGATGACGACGCTGGCGGCGATGTTTGGCGCGGTGCCGCTGGCGATCGGTTTCGGGGCCGGGTCCGAATTGCGGCAACCGCTGGGGATAGCGATTGTGGGCGGGCTGCTGTTTTCGCAAGCGATGACGCTGTTCACGACACCGGTGGTTTATCTGGCGTTCGAGCATATCCGGAGGTGGTTCGCCAGGTGGCGTCCGCAGTGGCTGCCAAGGTTCCGCCGCCGCACTCCTCCCCTGCCCTCCGGGCTGTAACAATTCAGCAGGAATTTTCAACGCAAAGGCGCAAGGGACTTAACGCAAGAACGCAAAGATGCAGAGACGCAACGGAAAGTGACCTGGCCGAACGACTTGCGTCCCTGGATTTGTTTTGGTTATTCAGCCACTTCTGGCCTTTGCGTCTCTGCATCTTTGCGTCTTTGCGTTGAATTCGCCTCTCCCTTGCGTCTTTGCGTTAAACTCCCAGTGCATAGCTACGGTCAGGGTCTGATTCTTGCACCTCTGCGGGGTCCGCAAAAGACGTTCGCTGGCCGAAAAGGTTACACCAGTCCGCCCAATTTTTATCACTTTTCGCCCGAACCACGCGCTTGCCCGATGCGTCCAACCGGCAGACATTTGAACCAACAAATTTGAAGTATGAAACAAAAACCTTTGCTGACCATTTTATCACTCGCCGCCCTCGCAGCGCTCGCAGCCGGCTGTGTTGAAAGACGGGTCTATGTGCCGGTGTACACCGCCCAGCCCGGCTACCAGGCCCAGCCGGCCTACGGCTACCAAACGCAGACGGCTTACCAGCCCGCTCCGGGCGCTGCTCCGGCCGACCAGGGCACCAATGCCCCCACTGTGGCGCCCGCTCCGGCAGTCCCGGGCCCGGTAGTGACAGCTCCCGACGCCCCGCCCGCGCCCCAGGTCGAAGTCGTGCCCGTTGCTCCCGGACCGGAATACGCCTGGGCGCCGGGCTACTGGTCATGGAATGGCGGATGGGTTTGGATCGGCGGAAACTGGGTGATCCGGCCGCACTTCGGCGCGGTGTGGGTTGGCCCGCGCTGGGTCAGGCACGGCCACGGATACTGCTGGGTCCGCGGGCACTGGCGGTAACCGCGCGACTCTCAGCGGTCGAATCCTGGCTGAGGGATAAGGCTGTCTGCGCGACGGCCGTGTCACCGGTACTGGTTCGCAATAGCTGCCGAAGTCGAAAATGTAAAAGAATGACGCCCCTGGCACACATTTTTTGGAACATCGTTCGATTTACGGTGGTAGTCGCGTTTTTAATCGCGTGCTGGGCATGGTTTCAGAACAAGATAAACAAATGAACAATCCAAATCAGGACACTACCCGGCGGCCGAACGTGTTGAAGGGGTCGCGGAACGGTCGCCGGCGGCGACGAGCGGTTCGATATTTCGGATAGAGTAGAGACGCCATCTGGAGCCGCCACTGGAGCGCGCTTGCCGTTCAAAATAGAGTTTCAACTCGGGGCCTTCGGCGGTTCGGACGCGAAACCAATGCTTTCGGACGTAACGTTCGCCGGAGCCGTGGCGGCAGTCGCCGGATTCTTTCCACTCCTCGAGGACTTCAAGCACTGCGAAAGTCTTGCCTTTCCAGGAAAACTTGCGGGGCAACCCGGGCTTGCCGGTGGCCATAGGAGACGGGGAGAACGACATGTCCTCGGGGGTAATAGGTTCACCAATAAAGGTCTCGTTCACCGTTGACTGCCGCGCAATTTTCATTTTGGCTCCCATAACTCAATTGGATTTCCTTCCGGATCATGCAGGCGAGCAAACCGCCCGTTTGGATAAACCTGCGGATCGACGGCCACGTCAATCCTGGCGGCACGGAGTTGCGCCACCATCGCGTCGAGGTCCCGCACGCGAAAGTTAATCATCCAGTTCTTGCCGGCATTGCCGAAATATTGGCTGTCTGCGGGAAACGGCGCAAACACAGCCGGCCCTGCTTCCTGCCACCAGGGCTTTTGACTGTAATCGGCCGGCACGGGCTCGACGCCGAGGTTTTCCTTGTACCAACGAGCTGTCGCCGTTGGATCGTTCGCGCGGAAGAATAGACCGCCAAATCCGGTAACCTTTTGCATGATCAGTTTTGACTATCAGCTATTAACCCTGAACCCTCAACCCTCGAGTCATTGGTCCAGGTCGGGTCCTACGGCTTGGGGTTTCCACTGCTCCATTACTCCAATACCCCACCGCTCGCATTTCCAGGTTGACACAACTTCATTAGTGTATTAATCATGTAATACACTTTATAACGCAAATCGAATCGAGGCCGCTTGCAAATTCATATCACCTCCAGCGACGGCGTGCCGATCTACGTGCAGATCGTCAATCAGATCAAATATCTCGTTGCCTCGGGGCGGGTCGGGCCGGGGGAGGAAATTCCGCCCATCCGCACGCTGGCCGAGCAGTTAGTGATCAATCCGAACACGGTGGCACGCGCTTACCTGGAACTCGAGCGCGCCGGCATCGTCACAAAGCGCCAGGGTTCCGGCACCTATGTGGCCGACGCCGGGTCCACCCTCTCGCGGCGCGAAAAAAACAAAGTCCTGGCCAAGCGAGCGGACGCGCTGCTCGCCGAGGCGGGGCACCTGGAGGTCCCGCTCGACGAACTGCTCGACCTGCTGCGCGAACGGCACGAGGCGATGCATGCGCTGGAGAACAAATGAAATTCCCCTCTCCTTCCTCGGCGGACGCGGTGGTCGCGGTCAGGGAATTGTCCCGGCGGTTTGGGTCCCGGCTCGCGTTGGACAACGTATCGCTCTACGTCCCGCAAGGGTGCGTGTTCGGGCTCGTCGGCGAAAACGGCGCGGGCAAAACGACGCTGATCAAGCACATTCTCGGCCTGCTCAAAGCCCAGTCCGGTTCCGTGCGGGTTTTTGGGCGCGACCCGGTCGCGGATTCAGTCGGTGTGCTGGGCCGGATCGGCTATCTCTCGGAATATCGCGACTTGCCTGCCTGGATGAACATCAGCCAACTGCTTCGTTACACCCGGGCGTTTTACGCGAGCTGGGACGAGCAGTACGCCGAGGAACTGCGCGAACAATTCGGGCTCGACCCAGCCGCACGCGTCAAAACCCTCTCGCAAGGCCAACAAGCCAAAGCCGGTTTGGTGCTGGCACTGGCGTTTCGCCCGCAATTACTGCTGTTGGACGAGCCCAGCACGGGTCTGGACCCCGTCGTCCGCCGCGATATTCTGGAAGCCATCATCCGGACCGTCGCCGAGGAAGGCCGCACGGTTTTCTTCTCCTCCCACCTGCTCGACGAAATCGAACGCGTATCGGACCAGCTCGCCATGATTCACCAGGGCAAAGTGGTCTTGTGCGGCCCGCTCGATGAGGTGAAGTCCTCGCACCGGCGCGTCATTCTGCGGTTCGATGAACCTTTAACCTCCGCGCCGAAAATTGAGCAGGCGTTGAGCGTCGCCGGCTCGGGCCGCGAATGGACGGCGCTCTGCAACGGAGGGCACCCCGACCTCGTCGCCAACGTCGCCGGCCTGGGCGCACGCATTGTCTCGGAAGAGATTCCGTCGCTGCACGAGATCTTCGTGGCACGCGCGGGCCAGAAGGCGGCTTTATGAGGGGCACGGCTCAATCGCTCGGTTCGCTCGCACCCTCTCCGGCGATGGCCCTGGCGTGGGAAATCTGCCGGGCGCAGCGCACCGGCTTTTTCGCCACGTTCGGCGCCATGCTGCTGTGCGCCGCGGGCCGATGGACTCTCTTCGCGACGGGCTCCCATGAAGTTTTTCTCAATATCTGCATTTTGCTGATGAGCCTCTCGCTCGCCGCCGTGTTCATCCTGTTCAAGTTTACAGAAAGCGACCGCCGCGAGCGCTTCAACGGGTTTCCGCGACGGCTATTCACATTACCGGTGCGCACGATGTGGCTGGCAACGCTGCCGATGTTGTACGGCGCAGCCGCGGTGGTGCTGGTCTATGTCGGATGGGCAGGATTCATCCTGCGGCCGGCGAACCCGGGGCATTTCGCACTGGGCTTTCCGAGTTTGTACCTGGCGGCGGGCATGGTTTGCTTTCAGGCGATTGTGTGGTCGCTGGCCGGCTTTCCCATCACCCGCCTGGTCGTTCTGGGCGTCTGGGGCTCGGCGCTGACGACGAGTTGGATTGCGTTCAGCCCTATTATGGGCCAGGCGCAACTTGGGGTTTCGCTGGCCCAGGCGCTTCACCTGTCCGTGCCCACTGCGCAGGCGGGCATCCTGCTCGCGCTGAGCCTGGCCGCATATGGCCTGGCCTGCTGGTCCCTGGAACGCCAGCGGCGCGGCGCCGGTTTCAAAGTCGCCTGGCCGCGGCTCGGGTTTGCATTGGCGGCGTTCTCAGCGGCGCCGCGAACGCCCTTCTCTTCGCCCCGCGGGGCGCAGCTCTGGTTTGAATGGAGGCGCAACGGCATGGTGCTGCCGCTGATTACGGGCGCGCTGCTTATGCTCATTGTTGCTCCCTTCTTTGCGCTGTGCCCATTCCTGGGACGCGCCGGAAACGACACGGTTCTGGCCACACTCTGCTGGACTTTGGTTCTGCCGTTCGCGCTCGCTTTCATCATTGGGCCGGGTTTTGGCAAGACCAATTTTTGGGGCCAGGGACTCGCAAAGGACCTGGGCCTGCCTTTGTTCCTGGCTGTGCGACCGCTGAGGTCCACCGATTGGCTGGGGGTGAAACTCAAAACCGCGGCCCTCAGCGCCGGCCTCACGTGGCTGCTGGTGGGAACGATTGTGTCCGCGTGGCTGCTCACGTGCAGCGACTGCGGGCTGTTCCTTCCGGTCTTGCTGGCGCTGCCGCCACCCCTCTGGGCGGGCGCGGTCGTGGTTCCTTTGTTGCTGCTGCTCTCGCTGGCGATGCTCGTCACCTGGCGATTGCTGATGGCGAACCTTTACCTCGGGGTCCTTGGGAACCGGCATCTTTTCAACGCCTCGTTTTGTTTTGTGTTCGTGGCCCTGTTCGCACCATTGCTGCTTGCGGGCTGGTATTCCCAGCACTCGAAGGAAGTCACGAACTTATCCGCGCTTTTGCCGTGGGTCGCGTGGGGACTGGCGCTTCTGGTCCTGCTCAAACTGGGACTGGCGATTCACTTTTTCCGCCGGGCAAAGCAGCGGGGCCTGGTTTCCACGGAAACCGGGCTGAAATATTTTGTCATTTGGATTTGGGGCACGGAGTTCCTGTTATTGCTGGCGTTGCTCGCCCCGGCCGCCGGCACTGTCACTTACACTCTCGCCCTGCTTGCGTTCCTTGCCCTGCCGTTAGCTCGCGTGAGTCTGGCGCCGCTGGCCTTTGCGCGGAGCCGGTTTCAATGAATCCCGGTTTTATGCTGGAAGCTTCGAGACGGATATAGTTCAACACGACGGGGGCGAGGATCATGCCTGGCACGCCGAGCAGGCGTTCGCCGACGAGCAATCCGAGGAGCGTCAGCCAGAGTGGATTCCGGGTGCGCCAGCCGACAATTTCGCTGTTCAGGAAGTATTCGAATTTGTGGATTACCACCAGGAACACCAGCGCTACAAGGGCCATCTTCGGCGACACGGTGAAGCCGATGCCGACGATGATCGTGTTGCTGACCAGGTTGCCGACAATAGGCAACAAGCCGCACAGGAAAGTGGCGCCGAGGACGACCACGGCGTATGGCAGATGGACGACCGCGACAAAAATCGCCGTGAGGAAAGTGTTAACGCCGGAGATGATGATTTGGGCGCCCATGACCGTGACAAAACTGCGGTAAAAGATGCTGAACCGCTTGCCGATCTCCACCCAGGCCAGCGAGTAAAGGTCCTGTGCGGTCCCCTTCCCCGCCTGGCCCAGCATGAATCTCGGTTTCAAGAACAGGCTCATGGCCACGACGCAGCCGACGGCCAGGAACAGGATTTGCGCCGAAGCGCCGCGCGCGAATTTCGCAAAGCTGCTCAGGTATTTGACCTCGCCGGTGACGGTGTCGAAGGCGGCGTCTTTCAAACTGTCATAGTCGGTGAAGGGCAGTTCAATGTTATACTGCCTGGCCCAGGCGATAATCGAGGGGATGGCCTTGTCGGCGATTTCCGGCAGCGACTTGATAGTGTGTTTTACGAAATGGCCCAGCCCATAGGAAACGCCGGCGAAGACGACCAGGACAATGCCCACGGCGAGCAACTTGCCGCCGCGCCGTTGGATACGGAGGCGCATGAGCGCCAGGTAAGTGAACAGGGCGGCCAGCAAAGGCGTGGCCAGTCGCAACCAGACGACCAGCACCAACAAGGCGAGCATGAAATAATAGCCCAGCCGCGTGGACCGGTCCCTCGTCTGCTGGTTGATCTCCAACTCCGCCATGGAAGGTGTTCATACACCAGTTGGTTGGCCAAAGCCAGTCGTTTACGAGAATTTTAAATGGACGCGCCGCACGAGAGAGACAATCTTGGTGCGCGTCCAAAGAATCCTATGTCGGGTCAGAAAAATGCAAACTCTCAGCGCCCCGCAGAGCTGGCGCACGAAGCGGCCAGCAAGGATGCGGCCGAAGCGCTGCAGGTGCTAGGCACTTCGTTGGCAGGTTTGACGGAGGAGGAGGCCGCGGCGCGCCTGGAACAATACGGTCCGAACGAGGTCGCGCGAGAGAAGCGGCATGACTGGTTTGGGCGTTTGTTCATGGCGGTGCGCAATCCACTGGTGATTCTCCTGACGGTATTGGCAACGGTTTCGTTCCTGGCGCCGCAAGGGGACCCGATCACCGGCGGCCTCATGATGGTGATGGTGGTGCTGGGGGTTTCGTTGCGCTTTATTCAAGAGACGCGGGCCGACACGGCGGCCGCCAAGCTGAAGGCGATGATCAGCGTCACCGCCACGGTGATCCGGGACGGGAAACCCAGGGAGATCCCACTGCAACAACTGGTGCCCGGAGATATCGTCAAACTTTCGGCCGGCGACATGGTCCCCGGCGACGTACGGCTGCTGTCGGCTAAAGACCTGTTCATCATCCAGGCGACGCTCACAGGCGAATCGATGCCGGTCGAAAAAACCGATGCGCGAGACCTGCGCGAGAAGGTCTCGCCCATCGAGCACACAAACCTTTGCTTCCTGGGCACCAGCGTGGAGAGCGGCTCGGCCACCGCGGTTATTTGCGCCACCGGCGCGCAGACCTATTTTGGCAAGGTAGCCAAGAGCCTCACCGGCCATGCAGTCGATACGGCCTTCGAACGCGGCGTGAAACGCTTCACATGGCTGATGATCCGGTTCATGGCCATCATGGTGCCGCTAGTCTTCGTCATCAACGGCGCGAAAAAACATGACTGGAAGGAGGCTTTCTTCTTTTCGCTGGCGGTGGCGGTCGGGCTGACGCCGGAGATGCTGCCGATGATCGTCTCGGTCTGTCTGTCCAAAGGGGCGATGGGCATGTCGAAGAAGAAGGTCATCGTCAAACGGCTCAACTCGATCCAGAACTTCGGCGCCATGGACGTGCTGTGCACGGACAAAACCGGCACGCTGACGATCGACCACGTCATCCTGGAAATTTACTGCGACGTCTTCAAAAACGTGAACGAGGAGGTGCTCCGCGACGCCTACCTCATCAGCCACTTCCAGACGGGCCTGAAGAATGTCCTGGACCGGGCGGTGCTCCAGCACCAGGAACTGCACAAGGAGCTGTCGCTCGAAAAGTTCAGCAAGGTTGATGAAATCCCATTCGATTTTTCGCGGCGGATGATGTCGGTCGCGGTGGAAGGTCCCGATGGCCAGCGGCAATTGCTGACGAAAGGCGCGCCGGAAGCCGTGTTCGCCCGGTGCACACAGTTCGAGAGCGAGGGCGAGACCTTCCCCATGGAACCAATCCTGGTCGGAAACCTCGTCGAGCAGGTGAATGACCTCAGCGAGGACGGTTTTCGGGTGCTGGCGATTGCCACCAGGAAGGTGGAAAAACGAGCAGCTTATTCGAAAGCCGACGAGTGCGACCTGGTTCTCACCGGCTACCTCGCATTCCTCGACCCCCCCAAAGAAACGGCCGCGAAAGCCATCAAGGTGCTCTGCCAACATGGCATAACGGTCAAGGTGCTGACCGGGGACAACGACCTGGTCACGCGCAAAGTCTGCACCGAGGTGGGCATTAACGCGCAAAAAATCCTCCTGGGCAGCCAGGTGGAGGCGCTGACCGACCCGCAACTTGCCGAAGCCGTCGAGAGCATGGATGTCTTTGCCCGGCTTTCGCCGGCGCACAAACAGCGGATCGTCCAGGCCCTGCAGCGCAAAGGACACGTGGTCGGCTTCATGGGGGATGGCATCAACGACGCCCCGGCCTTGCGCGCCGCGGATGTCGGCATCTCAGTGGACAACGCGGTCGATATCGCGAAGGAGTCGGCGGACGTCATCCTTCTGGAAAAAAGCCTGCTGGTGCTCGAAGAAGGTGTGCTCGAAGGACGCAAGGTGTTCGTCAACATCCTGAAGTACATCCGCATGGGCGCCAGTTCGAATTTCGGCAACATGTTCAGCGTGATCGGCGCCAGCGCCTGGCTGCCGTTCCTGCCCATGCAGCCGCTGCAGATCCTGACCAATAACCTGCTTTACGATTTCTCACAGGTCCCCATCCCAACGGATAATGTCGGTCCGCAACAGATCGCCAGGCCCCGGCCGTGGCAGATCGGCGAGATTGCCAAGTTCATTCTTTTCATCGGCCCGCTGAGCTCGATTTTCGATTACACCACATATTTTATGATGTGGTTTGTTTTCAAGTGCAGCCAGCTTGGGCTCGCGGCCCCGCCGGAACTGGCGGCACGCTTCCCAGCCTGGACGCCAGGCATGGATCCGAACAAAACCTACGCCTCCGCGTTGTTCAGCACCGGCTGGTTCGTCGAATCGCTGATGACTCAGACCCTGATCATCCACGTCATCCGGACCAACCTGATTCCGTTCATCCAATCGCGCGCGAGTTGGCAACTGACCCTGACGACGTTGCTGATCATGGGGATTGGCGCCTACCTGCCCTATTCGCCGCTGTCGGCCACTTTAGGGTTCGTGCCCTTGCCGGCGCTCTTTTGGCCGCTCCTGCTGGTCACGCTGCTTTGTTATGTCGCGTTGACCCAGATTGTTAAGACCTGGTTGATCCGCAAGGCGTGGGTGTGAGCGGGGCGGCATGGGGAAAGTGATCAGTAATCAGTAGTCAGAAGTCAGTGACCTGAACGCTGATTACTGCCCACTAATCACCGGCGCCTGCTGTACTCCAGAAATGCCTTGAGATGCCCGGGGTGGGTCTGCCAAAAGCGCACCAACTTGGAAAAGACCTGCAAGGTGTCCGGGCGGAGGTGATGCTCGATGACTTCAACTTCCTCTTCCACCGTCTCGGAACTCAGCCCGAGGAGCTGCAACAGCTCACCCAGAATTTGGTGCCGCACTTTGATATGATTCGCGACAGCGCATCCTTCCGGCGTGAGGGAAAATCCGCGGTATTTCTCATAATTGACGAACCCGCGCCGCGCCAAACGCCGGACCATGTTCGACACCGCCGAACGGCTCAGGCCCAACGAGACCGCGATGTCCGATACGCGCGCGTAGCCCTTCTGGTCCACCAGTTCCTGGATTCGCTCCAGGTGGTCCTCGGTGGACTCGGAACGGTCTTGCGCAAGCTGCAGCTTCCGCCGTTTCGGTTTCACAGAGAAGTCTCCTACCAGACTGAGACACTGGACGCCAGTTTTTCTCGGGGGCGGCGTGGGGAAAGTGTCAGGTGACGGGTGACGGGTGACGGGTGACGGGTGACGGAGGGACAGGACGACCAGTCATCAGTAATCAGTAATCATTAGCCGATCAGCAAGCGCCACCACTCACGATTCGCGGCTTCGGTACGCAAGAGTGTTAGTGGTAAAACATTCTATTTGACATAATACGAACCGGATGGTAACGACATAGGCGAATGATTGGGATAAGAATTCTTGTGGTTTGATGGATTCGCGCGCGCCAGAGCAGCCGCCCGTGCGCCCCAGCCCGCCGGGCGGGCCGGAGCTGGTATCAGAGCATGTCTCCCTGGAGGGTGTCCACAGCACGGTTGAGGTTCCGCACCCTGGGGCAGGGTTCTGGCGCCAGTGGCGGGCGTTCGTGGGCCCTGCGATTCTGGTCAGCGTCGGCTATATGGACCCGGGCAACTGGGGCACTGATTTGGCCGGCGGGGCACAATTCAGGTATGGCCTGCTGTGGGTGGTCGGCCTCGCCAGCCTGATGGCAATCTTCATGCAAGTGATCTCCGCGCGCCTGGGAGTGGTTACCGGCAAAGACCTGGCCCAATGCTGCCGCGATTGGTATCCCAAATGGACGCGCTGGCCGAACTGGTTATTCTGCGAAATCGCGATCGGCGCCTGTGATTTGGCCGAGGTGCTCGGCAGCGCCGTCGCGCTCAATCTCATGTTCCACATTCCGCTGCTCTGGGCGGTGATCATAACGGGGCTCGACGTACTGTTGCTCCTGGGTCTGCAGGGGCTCGGCATCCGGACCATCGAGGCAGTGGTTCTGCTGCTGGTCGCCACCATTGGGGTGTGCTACTCCATCGAGATTTTTGTCCTGCCGCAGACCCAGCCGGTCTTCCTGGAGATGGGGCGGGCGCTGCTCACGCCGAGCCTTCATCAGACCGGCATGAGTTACGTCGCTATCGGCATGATCGGGGCGACGGTCATGCCGCACAATCTATACCTGCACTCGGCGCTGGTCCAAAGCCGCAGGCTGCAGAAGGACGAGGCCTCCATCCGCAGCGCCATCAGGTTTAACACGATTGATTCGACGACGGCCTTGACCATCGCCTTTTTCGTCAACGCCGCCATCCTGGTGCTGGCGGCGATGGTGTTCCACGGGAAGACCAGCGTCACGGTGGCGGGCGGCGAGGTGGTGACGTTCAGCCCCGACAGCGATTGGATTCGCATCGCCTATCTCACGCTGGCGCCGCTGCTGGGCACCACGCTGGCCAGCACGCTGTTCGTCGTAGCGCTGCTCGCCAGCGGACAAAGCAGCACCATCACCGGCACGCTGGCCGGGCAGGTGGTCATGGAAGGCTTCATGCAGTGGCGGATTAAGCCGTGGCTGCGGCGGCTCATCACCCGCACGCTGGCCATCATTCCGGCGGTGCTCATCATCGGAATTCGAGGCAATAGCAGCATCAATGATTTGCTTACGCTTAGCCAGGTCGTGCTGGCCCTGCAGCTTCCGTTCGCCATGTTCCCCCTGTTGCATTTCACGAGTTCCGGCAAGAGGATGGGGCGATGGAAAATCGGCTGGTTCCTGTTGATCGCCGGTTGGGGCAGCGCACTGCTGATCACGGCGATGGATATCTACGGATTGCCGGACTCGCTTAAGTCCGCGTGGCGTGTCATTGTGGGTGGATAAGCAGGTTGGCCGACAGTCAGACGAATATGTATAAAACAATTCTCGTTACGTTGGACGGCACGCCGAGCGACCGGGCGATCATCGAACATGTCAAACTGCTCGCGAAGCTGGCCCAAAGCCGCCTGGTCCTGCTGCACGTTGCCGACGGCTGGGCCGCGCGGACCTATGGGCCGGACGCGGTCAGTCCCGAGATCGCCGAAGACACGGCGTACCTGAAAAAGATCCGGGCCGAGCTGCAAGCGGCGGGAATCACCACCGACGCCGAACTGGCTTACGGGGAGCCGGTCAAGGAGATCGTCAAATGGGTCCGCCAAAAGGGCTGCGACCTCGTTGCGATGAGCACCCACGGGCACCGGTTCCTGGCGGACCTGTTTTTGGGCACCACCGCCAGCCGGGTCCAGCACAGCATCAGCGTGCCGGTGTTGCTGCTTCGGGCCAAGTGAGCCATTCCCGTTTTGCCTGCGTGATAACGGCCATAAAAAAGGGAGGGACCGGGAATTGCATCCCGGCCCCGATTGGCATCGCCTTATTTGTTGGATGCCGCCTTCTTCGGCATCCCAAGTCCCAGGCTCGGTCTTATGGGGTGACGACCAGCCGATAGAACGCGGCACCGATTGCCGGCGCCACGGTCACCTGGTAATCCACACCGACAATGTTGTACGGACCGGCGATAGTCGTCCAACCCGCCGCATTGTTCAGGGCCGAATTCTTCTGCAACACGTAGCCGCCTACTCCCGCCGGCCAGGAGAGCACTACGCCGTTACTCCCGTTCCGCGCGACGGAGAGCGCCGGCAGTGGTACGAAGGAAAAGGCGCTGATGGTTTGAATGGCGTTGTCACCACCAGTGGCGCCAGTGAACCCGATTAACGCCGTGTCACCACCGACAACGCTCGACAGCGAGCCGATGACGAGGTTGGTGCTGATTGTTCCCAGCGTCGTGGTATCGGTCAGCGTCAGCGCAAGGGTATTGCCAGTGTACACCAGGGTGACCTTGATGGGATGGCCGCTGCCCGGATCAACCGCTGGGGCAGTTCCAACGTAAGTGCCAGCCGCGGGATTGGCTCCGCCGGTGACGTATTGATATCCCCGGGCATTGAACAGGTCAATCGCGATGGCCGCGCTATTCGGAATGCCCTGATAAGCAAGCGAGCCGCCCCCGCCTCCAAGGGCGTTGACTCCCGCCGGGGAATTCTGCAGACAGAACGTAACGCCATCGGCCAGGGTCGTTCCTGTGGAACCTTGGGCCGCCTGGTAGGTGAAGGAAGACTTAAAGGCGCGGATATACACCGGGGTGTTGAACCAGACGGTCCGGAACTCGCCGTTGTTGCCATCGGTCAACGTCAGCACATCTGACGTGATGATGCCCCCGTTATTAAACACCCAGCCCGAGCCATCCCCATTGAATCGCGGTTCGTTTTCAATCACGAGCTGACTCTGGGTGCTGGCCGCGAAAAACGGCGAAACCCCGTTGGTCACAAAAATCTGGTAAGGGCCATTGTCGCTGGTCTGCGCGTTGGCGATCGCCAGGGTGAGGTTGGTAGCCCCGCTGATGCGACCGCCCCGATCACCGTCGTGCAGAAGCGTCGCTCCAAAGTACCACCCGTTGGTGAATGGCTCATTTCCGCCCACTACCGCTGATAAAGTGGCGGTGCTGCCGACGATCCCGTAATTGGTCAGCGCCAGATCCTGCAGGAAAAACGGCGAACTCGAGATGACCGCAAGCGCGGCGTTCGCGCTATTGGTAACGCCATAAAGGTTGGTGATGGTGCAAAAGTAGTTACCCGGCCCGCCATTGGGCGGCGTACCACTGAGATTCAGGTTGTTCAAAGTCACCGTGGGGTTAGTTGCTCCCGGAATCACCCCACCCGGCCCGGACCACTGGTACTGCAGCGTCGGGGCTCCGTTCGCCGCCACTCTGAAGGTCACACTTCCGCCGACGTTGCCGTTAAAGTTCGTGGGGTTCGTAACGATGTAGGGTGGAGTCTCTGCCGCAACAAAGAGATTCTGGACTTGCGTTGCGGTCAGCGCGTAGTCGAAAAGCGCCACCTGCGCCACCGAGCCTCCGAAATACCTGTTGCCATAATCCGGGGCGCCGCCAATCCAGAAATCCAACGCACTGCCTGGAGTTGTGCCCGCTTGCTGCGTGTTTACTCGAACCCCATCAATGTAGAGATACACATTGGTCGTGCCGGCATCATAGACGCCGACCATCTGGTGCCAAACGCCACCGGAGTGCAATGTGGGCCCCCCGATCGCATCCGAGCCCGTACCATTGGCAAAGTGCCCCGTGCCATTGTCCTCCATGTCAAAGCGATACGAAGTGTCACCCTTGCCGGCGACAGTCTCGAAACCCGAACCGCCCCCATTCACCCACGCTACCAGCGACAATGGCCCGGTCAGATTGACGGGCCCTCCGGGAATGTCAACATACTCCGAGGCGCCGCTGAACGCATAAGCATAGCTGGGTGTTCCAAATCCAAAACCAGGACCTGGCTGGCCGTTCGCAGCGCCGTTGATCAAGTTCCCGTTGTTCCCTGAAAGGTAATCATACGCAGTCCCTCCACTGGTTTCGCTCAAGGGCCAGTAAGCAAACGGGTTGAGCGCCAGCACAGCCACCGCGTAAGGACTCGTGGGCAGCGGCACGATTGTCACCGACATCGGACTGCTGGGGGCGGTGCCGAACGAGTTGCTCACCACGCAGTCGTAAACCGCGGTCACCGTTCTGTTGCTAAACACAATCGCACCGGAATTGGTGGTGATGGCGGCCGCGACTCCGTTGGCCCGCCAGAAATAATACAGCGGGGCAGCCCCCACTGCGTTTACCGACATAGCGAAGCGATTATGGCCGGTAAACAATTGCAAACTGTTGGTGCTCGATTGGCCTAGAATCAGGGGGTTTGCGGCGATCGTCAGCGTGGCTACCGAGCTGGTCACCGCGCCACTCACGTTGGTCGCCACCACGTAATAGTTTCCTGACTGTGACGCCAGTGCGTTGGCAAAACTGAGAGTCGCGCTGGTTTGACCCGAAACAACCGTCCCGGGTGGCGTGCCCTTATACCACTGGTAGGCCGGCGCGGGATTACCCCGCACATCCACTGACAACGTCGCGGTCGTGCCTTGGGAATAAACCGCGTTGACCGGTTCCTGGATGATGGTAGGCGCGGCCGAAACTGCGACCGATGGAACCAATTGTAGTCCGTTGAACTCACCCTCGCCTTCCAGGAAGCTGTTGATGTTGCTCACCGCGCCCCACGTGACCTTGATCGTCGTGTCATTCGCCGGTGTCACGTTGTTGTACACCACGTAGTTCGTGCCCAAACCGAAATTAGTGAGCGGCCCGCTGCCGCCGGCAGCGTACGGGTTCATCGCCACGAAAATCCCGTTCTTGGGCGTGCCCGTACTGGCAATGAAAGTCGCTCCTCGCGTGCCGTCAAAGTTCGCGCCGTAAAGGTAGAGGTCGTAGGTGCCCGGCGGGACATTGCTCAACGTCAGGGAACCCAACGGATTCACGGCGGTACCGATGCCCGGACCGCTTGCGTTTACAATCGCAGCCCCGGAAAAAACGAAGGGCGCCACGTTCGTTCGCGCGAAAGTGGCGTTGGTGCTGGCAAACGCCGAACCGCTGTCGGACCCATAGATCATGCTGGGGATGACGATGGGCGTGTGCACCCCGGCAGAAGTCGCGTTGCCGGCGTTGGCCCCCCCGGAGTTGGGAGGCGAAAACAGGTTTGGACCGCTCGCGAAAAACGGTTGATGGCTCCATGCATACGGGTTTCCGGGATTGCCCGGCAAGAGAACATCGTTTGAATGCGGGGCTCCAAAACTCCAGCCCTGTCCAGGCGGGCCACCGTTGCCAAACCCGTTCCAAATGTTGTTGCCGGGGTCGGAAGCCGCACCCTGGCCAAAGGCCAGCACGTTATAGCCACCATAGAACGCAAATCCCTGCTGGCCAATCTCATGGACGTTAAACACTTGTCCCTGTGCTGCGGAACCCAGGAAGATTCCCGCCAGGAACCCGAGTCTGATCACTGTCGATTTTTTCATAAGTATGTTGGATTGATTCGCCCGCGCTCACTTCACCATAAGAACCTCCCGTGCCCACCGGCGGTTCCAAGCCTGTTGCCGGCACAACTCCGGGTTGGCCGCGGTTGCATCGCCGTCATTACCACTGCCTCTGCTCGCCTGCGCGCTATGCGACCTTTCTGTCGCCGGCCTGGCGCAAGGCATGCCCGCAGAGGATGACCGTGCACAATTTAACAAAGCTTGGCGGCAATATTGGCACAGACCTTCCATTCCGCAAGAACAAATTTCCACTATACTGGACAGTGCCTTGGCCGCCCAAAATGCGCCGCAGGATCTGAACCGTTTCCTATTTTGGTGTTTTCTTGAAACGGCGCTTTTGTATCTTTTCGCGCATGAAGATCTTGCTTCCGATTTTTGTCCTCGCTTTCGGCACTGTGACCGCGCTGGCTCAGCCCACCACCCCGTTTCCGATTTGGCCTGGAGGCGCGCCGGGGGCGCTGGGAAAGGCCTATAAAGACATCCCGACGCTCACGGGTTATTGGCCGAACCCCGAGAGATCGACTGGCGCGGGGGTGATCATCTGTCCGGGCGGCGGCTACGGCGCGCTGGCGTCGCACGAAGGCCGCGATTACGCCCGGTGGCTTAACGAGCAGGGCATCGCCGGCTTCGTGCTCAATTACCGCCTCGGCTCGAGTGGTTACCACCACCCGGCCATGTTGCAGGACGCCGCGCGCGCCGTGCGAACCGTCCGGGCCCGCGCGCCCGAATGGCTCCTCGACCCAAAGCGCATTGGCATCATGGGCTCGTCGGCCGGCGGCCACCTCGCCTCCACGCTGCTGACTCATTTCGACGGCGGCAACACCAACTCGCTCGACCCAATCGAGCGGCAGAGCTCGCGGCCCGATTTGGGCATCCTTTGCTACGCGGTCATTTCGATGGGCGAGTTCACACACCAGGGCTCGAAGCATAATTTGCTCGGCGACGACCCTTCTCCGGAGCTGGTTCGCAGCCTCTCAAACGAACTCCAGGTCACCAGGGACACCCCGCCCTGTTTCATCTGGCACACGTGGGAGGACGACGCGGTGCCGGTCGAGAACAGCCTGCAATTTGCCGAGGCGTTGCGCAAAGCGGGTGTCCCTTTCGACTTGCATATTTATCAACAGGGCGGCCACGGCATGGGACTGGGCAGCCGCGAATGGGACCCCGCCAAGCGGCACCCGTGGACGCGCGACTGCGAGTTCTGGCTCAAGGTGCAAGGGTTCGCGCGCTGAAATCCCGTCATGCAAGCCCAAGCCGCCATCGCCAACGGTGCTGGCCAGTTTACTCTGGAAACCATCGACGTCGCCCAGCCCATAAACGACGAGGTGCTCGTCGAAATCAAGGCCGCCGGCATCTGCCACACTGACCACGCTTCATTGAGCTGGAAGCGGCCGCTCGTAATGGGCCATGAGGGCGCCGGGGTCGTACGCGCGGTCGGACCGCTGGTGACGCACGTGCGGCCGGGGGATTCGGTCGTGCTCAACTGGGCCGTGCCCTGCGGTGCCTGCTTCCAATGCCGTCGAGGTGAACCCGTGTTGTGTGAGGAGAGCAAACCCGCGCACGTGATGGAGCGCTCGAACGCCCACGCGCACGCCGAAGGCACCACCTGGCAGGGCAAGCCGGTGGACCGCTCCTTCAATATCGGCACGCTTTCGACCTTCAGCCTGGTGCGCGCTCCGGCTGTCACCTCATTGCCCGCAGGGATTCCGTTCACCTCCGCCTGTATTGTCGGGTGCGGCGTCATGACCGGCTTCGGCTCGGCGGTGAACGTCGCCAAAGTCGCCGCCGGCAGCTCGGTCGCGGTCCTGGGCTGCGGCGGAGTGGGACTGAATGTCATCCAGGGCGTCCGCTTAAGCGGTGCCGGTGTGATTATCGCCATCGACCTGCGGGAGAGCAGCCTCGAGCAGGCACGGCGTTTCGGCGCCACCGATATCATCCCGGCTGACCCAGCCGATACCGATTTCGCTGAACTGGCCCGACAGGTCAAAACCCTCACCCAGGGCCGCGGTGCCGATTACGCCTTCGAAGCCACCGCCGTGCCCGCACTGGCTTTCGCACCCTTGCGCCTGGTGCGCGACGGAGGGATGGCGCTCCAGGTCAGCGGCATCAATGACCCGGTAACCGTCCCGATGCCCTGGTTCATGTGGAATAAAACCTACCTGACGCCACTGTATGGCGGCTGTGTGCCATCCCGTGATTTTCCGCGCGTGTTTGACCATTATCGTCGCGGCGAACTCAAGCTGGATGAACTGGTGACGCGCACGTATCGCTTGGAACAAATCGGCGAGGCGCTTGAAGACATGCTGAGCGGACGCAACGCGAAAGGCGTGATCGCATTCGATTGACCTGCCCCTCAGCAGTGCTTGACGAGGTGGGGGAAATTCAACTCGAGCGTCTGGTAAAACAATTCCGGGTTGTCACGGTCCCACAGGGGCATTGCGGCATCCAGCGCGTCGAGCAACTCCTGCACCTGCTCGTGGTTCGGCGAGAAGAAACGGCACCCTTGCATTTGGTACAACTCAAACACTGGCACCGAACCGATGCGCATCTCTTTGACCTCCCGGCACGTATCCAGCCAGAACTCCTGCCGGTTATGTACGCTCGCAGCGGCGTCTGCGCGGACGTTTGGGCCGTTCGGATTCGCCGCCATCGCACGGTGCGCCGTTTCAACCGCGGTGCGGAGCCGGTGGGCGTGCATCCTCGTGCTCTCGCAGAAATCGTTTGCGTATGCGCGCGGCCTTACCGTTTGCGCTATCGGCGGAGCACTCCTCGTTGCGACGGGAGCCGATTCGACCAACGTCGTTGCCGCTGCTGCTGGCGCCGTAGCCGTCGCTGCCAGTCGTCCCGGATTTCGGCGCAGTTCCCGGATAAGGCGCGCCGCCTCTGTCCGCATGAGCGGCTGTCCCTGGGTAAACCCCAACTCTCTCAAGTGAATGAGCTGCTGCTCCGTTGCAGGTTCATCGACCCATTCCATAAGACGGAGACCAGTTTCAGTTACGGCTTCGAAACCTAACATGCCCCCGAAAATCAATATTTGCAAGTGTGGTTTCGCACATAAGCGTAATAGGTCGGCCATGGAAGGGGTGCACGATCCCAATCGTGCGTCTGAGCCGCAAAATCAACCACACGATTGGAATCGTGCCCCCCAGCCCGCTTGCAATAAGTGGTCATGAAGATAAATCCGATGGCGTCATCTTACTTATGTTCATGACCAGTAAGGCAGTACCTGCATTCTCGCCTGGTCTGCGGTTCTGTGATACCCTGTGCGGCGTGCCGGAATTGCCCGACATCACTGTCTATCTCGAAGCGCTCGAGCGCCGAGTCCTGGGCCAAACGCTTAAAGAAGTGCGGGTGATGAGTCCCTTCCTGTTGCGCACCGCCGCCCCGCCGCTCGAGAGTGTTCGTGGGCGGGAGGTCGTTGCGTTACGCCGCCTTGGAAAGCGTATCGCTCTTGGGTTCGAAGACGACTTGTGGCTGGTCATACACCTGATGATTGCCGGACGGCTCCATTGGATTGTTGCACAGCCCGACCCCGCAGTTTCCGGGCGGGCTGAACTGGGAGCCGCCAAGCCAAGGCTCAAGGCCAGACCTATCAAAATGGCGGCCAGACAAGCGGCGTTCGATTTCTGCACGGGCACCCTGGTGCTCACGGAGGCCGGCAGCAAGCGGCGAGCCTCTGTTCATGTGGTCCGGGGCGAACCTGCTCTGAAGGCGTTGAACCCAGGCGGTTTAGAGGTCCTGGATTGCACACTGGCCGCTTTCGCGCAGGCCCTAACAGTTCAAAACCACACGCTGAAACGGGCGTTGACCGATCCCCGGCTCTTCAGCGGCGTCGGCAACGCCTATTCTGACGAAATCCTCCATCGCGCGAGGCTTTCGCCGGTGGCTTTGACAAAGAAGCTGACCTCCGAACAAATCGAACGGCTGCACCGTGCCACCCAAGAGACACTCACCGAGTGGACCGGGCGTTTGCGGGCTGAAGCAGGCCAGGCCTTTCCCGAGAAGGTCACCGCCTTTCGACCCGAGATGGCGGTGCACGGCAAGTTCGGACAGCGGTGTCCGGTCTGCGGAGCGAAAGTGCAGCGGATCCGTTACGCGGCCAACGAAACGAATTATTGTCCGGGTTGTCAAACCGGCGGCAAACTGCTGGCCGACCGCTCCCTTTCGCTACTGCTCAAGCGCGACTGGCCGAAAACACCAGAGGAATTGGAAGAGCTGCGCAGCGGTGCTCGGGCTTAATAGCGCGCGCCGCAATGCGGCACCTGCGGTTCCACGGGAGCATTCCTCTCTTGTTGAAGGTTCTCAGTCAACCCGTGGAAGTGGCGCAGATTTCTAATCTGCCAAACGTCAAATAGTCGGGAGCGCTCGGCAACTTCCTAGACTTGCAGAATGCAATTCTGCGATACACCAGATTGAAAATCTGCGCTACGACAGCGGCCACGCGGGCCGGGCTCACTCCACTTCGAGGACCACGACCGATTTGGGAGGCAGCGTCGCCGTGAAGCCGCCGGTCGCGGTCTTGAACCCGTTGAAATCAGCGGGCTTCACCACCTCCGGCTCAGCGAACGTGTTGTGGGCAGTGATGTCTGCAGCGGCGAGCACGCGTCCCGACAGCTTCTGCGGCTTGGCTCCCTGCACATCACAGGCTACGTCCGCCGGCGCGTTCGGGTTCAGGTTGCAGAGCGTGACGTGGATTTTACCGTCCTTGTCACGCGAGGCGGACACATTCACCTGCGGAATCTTGTCCGAGCCCGACTGGTAGTCTGCACTCTGCAGTTCCGTCGGCAACAGTTTGGCGTCGTGGTGGACACTGTACATCTCAAAGATGTGATAGGTAGGGGTGAGGAGCGTCTTTTCTTTGTCGGTGAGGATCATGGCCTGCAGCACATTGATCATCTGGGCGATATTGGCCATGCGTACGCGGTCGGAGTGATTATTGAAGATATTCAGGGTGCTGCCCGCGACCAGGGCGTCGCGCAGCGTGTTCTGCTGGTAAAGGAAGCCCGGGTTCGTACCGGGTTCGACCTGGTGCCACGCGCCCCATTCATCGACGACCAGCGCAACCCGTTTCTCCGGATCGTACTTGTCCATGATCTCGGAATGTTTCGTCACGAGTTCCTCCATCCGCAGAGCATTCTTCAACTGGAAGAACCAGTCGGCCTCATCGAAATTCGTCGCCGATCGGCTTTTCCTTCCGGTACCGCAGTAATAATGCAGCGCCAAGCCGTTCATACGGCGGCCGGCCTCGCGCATCAGCACCTCGGTCCAGTTGTAATTGGCGCCGTTGGGCCCGCAGGCGATTTTGAAGATCCGATTATCGCCAAAGTTGCGGACGAAGGTCGCATAGCGTTTGAACTGGTCCGCGTAGAACTCGGGGGTCATATTCCCGCCACAGCCCCAGTTCTCGTTGCCGATGCCGAAGAATTTGAGGTGCCAGGGCTGATCGCGGCCGTTCTTTCGCCGCCAGTCGGCCATCGGGCTCACGCCAGGGAGAGTCATATATTCCACCCACTGCTGCATCTCCTGGACCGTGCCGCTGCCGACGTTGCCGCAGATATAGGGCTCGCAGCCCATTTGCGCGCAGAGGTCGAGGAACTCGTGCGTGCCGAAATGGTTGTTCTCGGTAACGCCGCCCCAATGGGTGTTGATCATGCTCGGGCGCTGGTCGCGCGAGCCCACGCCGTCCTTCCAATGGTACTCATCGGCAAAACAGCCGCCCGGCCAGCGAAGCACCGGCACTTGAATTTTCTTGAGCGCGGCAACCACGTCGTTGCGAATACCGCGGGTGTTCGGAATCGGGCTATCTTCGCCCACCCACAAGCTTTCATAAACGCATCGGCCGAGGTGTTCCGAGAATTGGCCGTAAAGATTTCGGTCGATGGTGGCTTTGGGTCGGTCGGCATGGATGACCAACTGGTTGGAGGTCGCTGGCGCCAGTTCTGCAGCCTGGGCCGGCCGCGCGCAAATGAAGACGAGCAATGCGAGGAGTGTTCGGTTCATGGAGAGGACTAGAGGCAATTTGGAAAGTTGATGCAAGCCTTATTTAACCTTCCTTAGTAAACCCGTGAATATCGGCCAACTCGCGGCGCGCCGGCAGCGCGCTGGAAATCTGGCCGGCAGGAAAAACCGAACAGGCCCGCGCTTTTTATTTCAATGGTGACCGGGGCTGGCTAAAGTGTTGCCAGTGCAAACGAGTGTTCCGCCTCTGCTGCCGCTGCTGAAGCAATACTTCGGCTTCACCTCGTTTCGTCCGCTGCAAGAGGAAATCATCCTGGACGCGCTGGCGGGTAAAGATGTGTTTGCGCTGCTGCCGACCGGCGGCGGCAAGTCCCTCTGCTTCCAACTGCCGGCGATGGCTCGACCGGGGCTAACGGTCGTGGTCTCGCCGCTCATCGCCCTGATGAAGGACCAGGTCGATGCGCTGCAGGCGAGCGGTGTGCCGGCGACTTTTCTCAATTCGTCATTGCCGGCGGGCGAAGCACGAGCGCGGTTGCGGGGACTCCACGGCGGCGAATACCGGCTGCTTTACGCCGCGCCCGAGCGGCTGATGCTCTCCGGCTTTCTCTCCGACCTGCAGCATTGGAAAGTTAATCTGTTGGCGGTCGACGAGGCGCATTGCATCAGCGAGTGGGGCCACGATTTTCGCCCCGAATACCGGCAACTCGCCGGGTTGCCTGGGTTGTTCCCGGGCGTTCCGATGATGGCATTGACGGCGACCGCCACCGAGCGCGTGCGCCAGGACATCATCTCCGTGCTTGGACTGCGGGAGCCGTGCTGCTACGTCGCCAGCTTTAACCGGCCGAACCTGACGTATCGCGTGTTTGCCAAGCACAAGCCCTACCAGCAGGTGCTCGATTTCGTCAGGGCGCGCCCACGGGAGAGCGGCATCATTTATTGCCAGGCGCGCAAAACGGCCGAGGGCCTCGCCCAACGCCTGAGCGCGGACGGCGTTAAGGCCAGGCCCTACCACGCTGGCCTGGCCCCCGCCGAACGCACGCAGCATCAGGAGCTGTTCCTGCGTGACGAGCAGCGGGTGATCTGCGCGACGATCGCCTTCGGCATGGGCATCAACAAACCCAACGTGCGGTTCGTCGTTCATTACGACTTGCCGAAGAACATAGAAGGTTACTATCAGGAAACCGGCCGCGCGGGCCGGGACGGGTTACCCGCTGAATGCGTGCTGCTATTCAGCGCCGGTGATGTGGTCAAGCAATTGAGGTTCATCGATGAGAAACCGAGTCCGAAAGAACGACAAATCGCCCACGCCCAGTTGCAGCAGATGGTCCACTACGCCGAGTGCTCTTCCTGCCGGCGCGAGGAGTTGCTGGGATACTTCGGTGAGAAGTTCGCGGCCGAAGGCTGCGGCGGCTGCGATAATTGTCTTTCCCCACGCGACACTTACGACGGCACGCTGGCGGCCCAGAAATTCCTTTCCTGCGTTTACCGCATCCGCCGGCAAAGCGGGTTCGACTTCGGCGTCAACCAAATCGTCGAGGTGCTGACGGGGGCGGAGACCGAGAGCGTGCGGAAATGGCAACACGAGAAGCTTTCCACGTATGGCATCGGACAGGAACACAGCCGGGCGGAATGGAAGGCGATCGGCCGCGAGTTGGTGCGACTTGGGTTCGTGAAACAACTCCCCGATAAATTTAATGTGCTGGCGCTGACGCCAGAGGGCCTGGCCGCGCTCAAAGAGCGAACGGCGGTCAGGCTCACCCGACCCGTCAGCGCGCCGCAGCCGCAGGTCCAGCGGGTTGGCGAAATTACCTGCGACGAAGTCCTCTTCGAGCGGTTGGCGCAGTTGCGCAAGCGGCTGGCTGATGAAAGAAATGTCCCGCCTTACATCCTGCTCTCGGATGTCTCGCTGCGCCAAATGGCGCGTGATTATCCGGCCGGCGAACGCGAGTTGGCCCGAATCAGCGGCATGGGGGAGAAGAAACTTCGAGAGTTGGGGGCGATGTTCCTGGTGGAGATCGCGCAACACCTGCAAACGAATCCGCGCCAAATTTTCGCGGACACTTCGTTTGCAAACGCGCCAAGCGCCGATCCCGGTTCGCCTGGGCGACCCGACCAAGCGCGCCTGCCGTACGATGAGGACCTCTTTCAACGTTTACGGCGAGTTCGCCTCGGCGTGGCGCAAGAACGCGGATTGCCGGCCTATATTATTTTGCATGATTCCGCTCTGCGCCAAATGGCGCGCGAGCAACCGGCCACGCCGGAGCACCTCGCCCGCATCCGAAACGTCGGCCCGAAGAAGGCCCGGGATTTTGGTCAACAGTTTTTGACGGAGATCGTTTCGTTCTTAAACGAACGTCCCGAAAGGAAAGCCAGAATTGTTTGGCGGCGCGGACGTCCCGGCAGGGCGAACGTCCTCCTGAGCCTGGCTCTGGAGATAGGCGGGCCCGCGGGGACGCTCGGCCTCCCGAAAACAAGGCGCCCGCCTGGCAGAATCGCCAGGCGGGCGGGCGCTAAAATGCAGACGAGGTCAGTTCTTGCCGGCGAGCATTTCCTCCCCGCGAGCCCTGGAAACCGGCGTGTCGTTCGTGCCGGCGGTAGACTCCTCCGGAATCCGCATAGCATAGAACGAACGATAAACGAAAATCACAGCGACAATGAAAAAGAAGGCTCCAATGCCGGTCTTCAAGCTCTGGTTCTTCATCGTCACGGCGATCTCCACCGCGAGCAACCCGAAGAGGGTTGTGAACTTAATTACGGGGTTCATGGCGACCGACGACGTGTCCTTGAAAGGATCGCCCACGGTGTCGCCGACAACGGTGGCGGCATGCAGTTCGGTGCCTTTCTGGCGCAAGTCCACCTCGACGATTTTCTTGGCGTTGTCCCAAGCCCCGCCGGCGTTGGCCATGAAGATGGCCTGGAACAGCCCGAAGAAGGCGATAGCGATCAGGTAGCCGATGAAAAAGTAAGGATTGAAGAACGGCAGTGCCAATGCGAAGCAGAAGATCACGATGAAGATGTTCCACATGCCTTTCTGAGCGTATTCGGTGCAAATGCGCACAACTTCTTTGCTGTCCTTGTCGGAAGCGGTCTTGGCGTCGAGGTGCATGTTTTCTTTGATATAGACCACCGCCCGATAAGCGCCGGTCACCACCGCCTGGCAGGACGCGCCGGTGAACCAATAAATCACGGCGCCGCCCATGAGCAGGCCGAGCAGGAGCTGGGGCTGCAACGCGCTGAGCGAACCCATGACGAACTGCACGCCCGCCTGCAACTGTTCGGGGGTCGCCACCGTTCCTTCCGCCAGGTTGAAGTGCTCGCCGGTCCAGGTCTTGATAAGCATCATGATAATACCGAAGACCATCGTCGTGGCGCCGACGACCGCAGTGCCAATAAGCACCGGCTTGGCGGTGGCTTTGAAGGTGTTGCCCGCGCCGTCGCCCTTTTCGAGCTGATACTTGGCGTTCTCGAAGTCCGCATCGAACCCGAAATCGGACTTGATTTGTTGTTTCACGTTCTTAATGCCTTCGATCTGGCTCAACTCATAGACGGACTGGGCGTTGTCGGTGACGGGGCCGTAGCTATCCACGGCGATGGTCACCGGCCCCATGCCGAGGAAACCGAAGGCGACCAGGCCGAACGCAAAGATGGGGGCGGCGAACTTGAAGGCGTCCGGCATCAAGGCGACGACGGGCGACCCCGAGTATGTGGCGAAGAAATAACTCGCGAACATCAGGGAGAGAATGACCAGGCCCATCCAGAAAGCCGACATATTGCCGGCCACGAAACCCGACAGAATGTTCAGGGAGGCGCCGCCGTGCTTCGAACAGTTCGTCACTTCCTTGACGTGCCTTGAATTGGTGCTGACGAATACTTTGGTGAACTCAGGGATCAACGCGCCGGCCACGGTCCCACAACTGATGATGACCGAAAGCACCCACCACAAATCCTTTTGGGTTTGGCCCGCGGCATCCTTGAAGTCGCCCAGCAGCAGGTTGCTGGCGACGAAAGTAACGATGATAGATATCGCTGAGGTCAGCCAGACGAGATGGGTCAGCGGCGCCTCGAAATCGAAGTCTTTCTTGCCGCCGAATTTGGCTTTGCTAATGGCTTCGTTGATAAAGTAGGACGCGAGCGACGTGACGATCATCAACGCGCGCATCACGAACAGCCAGATGATGAGCGTCGCGCCCACGGCCGGGCTGGCGGCCAGGGCGAGCGCGAGGAACGCGATCAACGCCACGCCGGTGACACCGTAGGTTTCAAACCCGTCCGCCGTCGGGCCAACCGAATCTCCGGCGTTATCACCGGTGCAGTCGGCAATCACACCCGGATTCTTCGGATCGTCTTCGGGCAGCTTGAACACGATCTTCATCAGGTCCGAGCCGATGTCGGCGATCTTGGTGAAGATGCCGCCGCAAATACGCAACACGCTCGCGCCAAGCGACTCACCGATCGCGAATCCGATGAAGCACGGACCGGCCAGGTCCTTTAGAAAGACCAGGATGCAAATCATGAAAAAGAGCTCCACAGCAACCAGCAGCAGACCGACGCTCATGCCGGAACGGAGCGGGATGCCGAGCGTCGCCAGCGGGTTGCCTTTGAGCGCCGAGAAAGCGGTGCGCGAGTTGGAGACCGTGTTGATCCGGATGCCGAACCAGGCAACACCGTAGGACCCCAGGATGCCGAGGACCGACGCGAGGAGAATGATAACGACGTTACCCACTCCTTTGTGCTGCAGCCCCATGAAATAATAAACCATGCAGACAGCGATCAGCAGCCAAAGGATGGCGAGGAATTTGCCCTGGGTGAACAGGTAGGTTTTGCAGGTTTCCCAAATCGTATTGGAGACCTTCGCCATGCTCTCGTGCACCGGGAGTGCTTTAGTCTGTTTGTATTGGACGAGGCCGAAGGCCGCTCCGATGAGGCATATCACTATCCCCAAATACATGAGCGTGACTCCGCTGACGCCCCCCAGGCCGCCAAAATGAACCCTGGTTAGGTCAGGGATCACGATGTCCGATTCGCTGGCGTAGGCGCCGGTCGATGCCAGTAGCGTGACGAACAGAACTGCTATCCAGAACCAATATTTGTTATTTGTCATAAAATAGGCGCGAGACTATCGCAGAATCAGCCCCGGGAACGCCAACACTTTTTTTGGGGCAAACGCCCCATAATTTGCTCTCCATGTTTTGTTATCTGTCGCACAAAAGACGTTTCCCCTTTTTCCCAACGTTAAACGCCCACACCCCCCAACCGTTCAGGCTCAACCGGTTGGAATGCTCTAGCGAATCACATTCGCGCCTCGCCGCCTGGCACTGGCCATGACCGCACCCGCAATGCCTTGCGGCCAAATCACTTCGGCACGGTTGTTCGGACGCGCAGCCAGCGGATATCCTCGTTATTCGGGGAAGGTTCGCTGTGCTTGTGGTAATCCGTCGAAAACGCGGTAATCGTCCGCTGGTCCCGCCAGCGATGGCGCTCGACGTGGGCGTCCGTGAAAGCGAGGACGCCGCCGCAATTATGCGAACTGTTCGGAAAGTTGAAAAAGCTGTCCACGAGCATCTCTACGCCGAAATAAGGCCAGCAGATGCTATCAGGGTTCACATCCTGAAACACAAACGTTCCGCCCGGCATGTCGGCCGCGATTTGAGAATGTTTTTTGAACACCTTGAAGCTGGGCGCGAGACGGGTGTCCCACTGATCGAGCCGGTCCCACCCAACATAAGCATTCATTGAGTAGCTGCGGATCTTCGGGAAGCGCTGGCCGTAAACGCTCACGGTGCTTCGGTCGGTGGGACAAACATATAGCTTGGTGGTTTGAATGTAGTTCCCGAACTGCGCGTATCGCGGGTCCACGATGTAGGTGGAGTTGGTATTGTCCTGGGTGTAATAAAAGGCGCCCTGAACCCAGAATTTGCGGGCCGGGCTGGGAGGGTCATTTTCCCCGTTGGCGGCAAGCCAGTCATTGTTATCGGTGGCGTACATGACCCACACATCCGCCAACTGTTTTAAGTTATTGGTGCACTGGATCCGCTTGGCCGCCGCTTTGCCCCGCGCCAGCGCCGGCAGCAGGAGCGCCGCCAGAATGGCGATGATCGCGATGACCACTAGCAATTCGATCAGCGTGAACCCACGACGGGCTGGCTTGGCTACCCGCATAATGCCGGAGAATATATTCTTATCTTTAGCATTACTGGGGCGACGACGCAAGCGGCATGCGGCACAGAGTGCCAGGTTCCCAACGAACGCGAGGCACTGAACCCCGAACGCCGGGGCCTGCCGACGAATCTACGGTGGGTGTCCTGAGAACATGGGCCATGGAAAAAAATTAGGTTAAATCCCCGACCGACATGGTCACTTCATCCTTTTCCTCAGCCCCCTTTCTGAGGCGACAACCGCCCCCAAGCCGCCAGAACCTGCCGCTTGACGCCAGGGCTCCCGCTTTGCATCATCGTCCCATGATGGGTGGGACCCAAAAGCAATTCTCTCTCACCCGCGCAGCGTCATTTACATGTCGTGCGCCAAAAAGCAATTTCCTATCAGTTCAATTATGAAACGAATTCTTTTTCTGGCGCTCGCACTCGCCGCGGTCACGAGCGCACAAGCATTCCTCTTTGGCCCCAAGGGCGACAGCACCGCCGAGAAGAAAGCCAACATCCACAAGCAGCGCGACGAAATGCTCAGGCAGCTTTATGTCTCCCATCCGGAAATGAAGAAAGTTCTCAACAAGGCTGCCGGCTACGCAACCTTCAGCCAGGTCAGCGTGAACCTGCTCCTGCTAGCGACTTGCAACGGCTACGGCGTGGTCGTAGACAATAAGACGAAAAAAGAAACCTTCATGCGCATGGGGTCGCTGGGTGGGGGCATCGGCGCCGGTGTCAAGGATGTGCGCGTTGTTTTCGTGTTTCACGATCCAAAGGTGATGAGGACGTTCATCGAACAGGGTTGGCAGTTCGCCGGCCAGGCCGACGCCGCAGCCAAGTACGGGAGCATCGGCGCGTCCGCCGAGCAGAACGTAAAAGGTAACGTAGATTTCACCGATGGCGCCGTGTCGGCCGGCAGTTCCACCGACATGCGGGCCGGCACCGCGAAGAGCGATGCCACCGGCGCCGCGCTTGCCACGCGCGACGGCATGGAGGTTTACCAATTCACCGAAAGCGGGGTCGCCGTCCAGGCGACCGTTTCGGGTACCAAGTATTGGAAGGACTCTAAGTTGAACCCATAAGCAACAACACTCAAACGAAACCCGCCCACATGAACGCCCTTTTTTGTCCCATTGCTTTTCTCGCCGGGACGCTGCTCCTGCAAGGGTGCGCCACGTCCGGCAAGCCGCAGGCAAGCCTCACGGCGGACGACGAGCGTGCCCAGCTGGAGGTCCTGCGGTCGGACTTCAACACAACAAAAATACACACGCTCAACCAGGTGATGAAACTCACCGTGGCCGAGGCGGAAAAGTTCTGGCCCATCTATCGCAACTACGAACAGGAACTCGCCGCCGTGGGTGACCGCAAATTGGCGCTCATTCAGGAGTTTATGGTGCGCTATCGGGCCGGCACGCTGGACGACACCAACTCCAGGGAGATGGCGCAAAAGGCGCTCGCCAACGCCCAGGACCGGCTCGACCTCTGGAAGAAGTATCATCAACAGATCAGCGATGCTGTGACCCCCGTTCGCGCCGCGCAATTCCTTCAGGTCGAGAATCAGATGGCGATTTTTGTTGATTTGAACATCGCGACGGCAATGCCGGTAGTGGGTTCTTCGGCGCCAAACAAATGACGGGCTCACCCACGCAGCGTCAGTACATGTCGTGCGCCGAAAAGCGAATTCCTATCAGCGATCATCCATTACAGCGGGGGCCGCTAGTAGCTTTCTTTACCCCTTGCTCAATTCAATAAATGGGGCTTTGTTATCTCGTGGCTGGTAAGAGGAAAAATGAGTGCGGACACCGATGCCTTTTTGTTTTGTGGATCGTGCTAAGTTTTGCAATTGGGCAGGGCCTTACTTTCGCACAAATCTCGGCTCCGAGGCTGGATGTGCGGGTTGACAGTAGCAATGTGGTCTTCGGTTTGTCAGCTCAATCGGGGCTTTTCTATACCTGGCAAACTTCATCCGACTTGAGTAATTGGATCCCGCACGAGACTATTTATGCGAACTCGGCGGCTTTGTCGTTGACCGAATCGGTCTCGGGGCTCAGCGCGGCTGAGTTCGTGCGCGCCAAAGTGAATCACTCCAACGCAGCGGTGGTGACGAATTATGCCACTTGGACAAATGGCGTGCAGTTGAACAACGGGGTGGTCGAGGCCGTGATTGTGCCGCCGGCGGGGCGCGTGCTTCAATTCAGATTCTTCGGATCTTCGGAGGGCGCTTTTTGGGAGAACCCCAACCTTTACGGACAGACCGCCACACCCACGAGTTGGAATACCGAAGGTGGGTTCGGTGGAGATAAAGCTTGGCCGTCGCCGCAGTCGGATTGGGGTTGGCCGCCGCCATCAGGCTTTGACGGCAGCCCAAACCAGGTGGCCATCACCAATGGCGTGGTGGTCCTCAGCTCACCTGAGGATCCGACCTATCGGATCCGGGTCACGCGGGTCATTGAGTTGAAGTTCGACGAGCCTGTGATGCGGATCACAACCACATTCCAACGCACCGCGGCAACGACGTGGACCAACAAGCAACTGGGCTCCTGGATCATCACTCAACTGCAGGAGCCGATGGGGTGTTATGTGGCAGTGCCTCAACCCTCAATTCTTTCCAATGGCTTTTCCCAGTTGGGCAATGGGATGCCGGCGCAGTTTCGCAACACCAACGGAGTGATCTCGTTTACGCGGGATACGGCCACGGCGCATAAGCTTGGATTCGACTCTGGCGCGCTGGTTTGGGTCGGGACAAATGTGGCCTTGCGCATTGACGCCCCGCGCCTGAGCGGTTTGCCTGCGTCCTCATATCCTGACGGTGGATGCAGCACAGAAATTTACACCAATCCGGGCACCAACGCTCCCTATGTAGAACTGGAGAGTTTGGGCCCTCTTTATCTGTTGCCCGTCGGCACACAAAAAGATTTTGTTACGACCTACACCTTATTCCATCGAACCCAAACTGATCCGGATGCCGAAGCCCGCATCATCCTAAACAGATGAATACCCTAGCCCACTTTGTGCTGTCATTCAGTTCCAGCCTTGTAAAAGGTCGGTCATAACTATTGACACTCACCCGCGCAGCGTCAGGTACAGGTCGTGCGCCAAAAAGCAATTTCCTATCAGTTCGCGCCTTCGCGAACTTCTGCCCACCAATTCAAAGCACACCTTGCACCGCCTTTGCCTTTGCGCAAACGAAGGCAGAGTGTTAGAACGGCAAAGTTGTGATAGATCAGCCGCTTCGTGTCCAAAAGCACCGGCGCAGAAAAGTTTGTTTTTCGTGGAACCTCACGCTCCCGGGGTTCGTCGGCCTGGTCTTTTACCTGTTCGCGGCCCCGTGCCACGCCGGCCTCTACAACCTGAAAGTAGTGACCGACGCGTCACCGGATTGTTCCGATATGCCGAGCCTGGTCCACAGCATCACCGCCCGGTGGCCCACCGTGGCGGAGAAATGCTGGGCGTTGTTTTACTGGAACCACATCGGGCGGCGGCAGACCGAGCCGATGATTCTACATGGCACGGCGCTCACGGATCCCATCCGCCAGTTCAACGATTACGGCTACACGATGTGCAGCACGATATCCGGCATCAACTGCGCGCTCTGGCACAACCTGGGGCTCCCGGCGAAGTACTGGGATATTTCCCTCCACACGGTTCCGGAGGTGTTTTACGATGGCCGCTGGCACATGTACGACAACTCGATGTCGGCGTTGTACACCCTGTGCGACGGCAAAACGCTCGCCGGCGTCCAAGACATCGGCAAGGAAGGCGCGTGCGCGGCGTCCGGCGGCGTGCCCGAGCGTGGCCACATCGCCAAATACCACTGCCTTTATGCGACGGGCGCGAACGGCTTTCTCACGGGGGCGGACACGCAACGGTCACTGGACGAGGAGGCGCGTTGCTTCAGTCCCAACGGACTGAAATACCGCAATTACTTCTTCGATTGGGATTACGGCCATCGTTATATCCTCAACCTGCGGGAAAACGAAAGTTACACGCGCTATTACCAAAGCCTCGGGACCACTGCTGAGTTCTACGTGCCCAACAACGGCACGGATCCGGACCACCGCTACCACCTGCGCGGGAACGGCCGGTGGGAGTTCCGGCCGGACCTGACCACGGCCGATCTCGCGAAAACTATCCACAGCGCGAAAAACATCACTGGCGGGCGCGCCGGGCTGCGGCCGGTAAAGGCCGGTGAGCCGGCCGAGGTCATCTTCAAAGTGGACGCCGCCAACGTGCTCACCAGTCTGAAGCTCAAAGCCCGGTTCACGCGCATGAGCCGAGGCGACCTGGCGAGTTTGGCGGTGAGCGGCAACAACGGCTTGTCGTGGAGCAATGTCTGGGAAGCCGCGGGCGCGGGCGACGCATCGGCGGACCTGACTCTAATTGAGCCCGTCAACGGCGCTTACGAAGTGCTGCTCAAGGCAACTCTTGCCGTCAAGGCCTCCGCCGCGGACATTTCGCTCCAGGCCCTGGAAGTGCAGACCACCACCATGCTGAATGCCAAGACGCAGCCCAAATTGAACCTGGGGCGCAACACGGTCTATGTCGGGGCGGGCGCTCCGACCGAGTCCATCGTTTTCTGGCCGGAGCTGGCAGGCGGGAAGTACAAAGAGCACATTGTCGAGGAAAGCAACGTCACTTCCGTCCCGCGGCACCCCGGCTATCAGGGGGCGATTCATCCGACGCTGGCCCGCCAGGATGCTTACCTGGTCTATCGCCTGGACGCTCCGAGAGACCTCACGCGCGTAATCTTCGGCGGGCGCTTCTACAATCGCGCGCGCGGGAGCCACACCGACCTGTTGTACTCGCTCGATGCCGGTAAGAGCTGGACCATGGTGTGGTCGCTTCGTCGCACCACGCCGCCGTGGGACGTGATTCATTATGAAACCGTGCAGCTCCCGAAGGGCCACCGTTCCGTCTGGCTGAAGTATTTGATGAACACCTCCGCGGCGGGCCCGGACGCTTGCAGCATCTACGCGGTGCGCCTCGAAGCGAACTTCCTCCCCGCCGACCCCGCGTTCAAGCCCGTGCAGGTCACGTTTAACTGGTCCGAACCGCAGGCGGACCGCTCGCTGGTGAAGCGCAGCCACACCCAGACTATTACCCGTCTGCCGTTCAAGTACACCATCAATGTCGGCGGGGCCGACCACCCGGTGGTGAACTTCCTCCGGGTGAATCTGGCAGGCGCGCTCGCCGGCGCGAAGGATGGCTACTCCGACGGGAAAGACGCCGGTGGCGAGAAGTTTGTGCCGCAGTGGTTGACAACCGGGCGGAACCTGGCCCTTGGCCGGCCTTACACGCTTTCACTGCCGTCCGAGCACAACTGGGGAGCGGGAGACGACGGCCGGAAACTCACCAGCGGCGCCGGCGGCCCCTCCTACGCCGGCGGCACGTCTTACCGCTCGGGCGCGCTTTGGCTGCAGAAAGCCAACCCGGTGCTCACACTCGACCTCGGCGCGCCGATGTCCTGCGCCGCTTTCGGTATGAGCTTTCACGGGTATCCGTGGTGGGACGCCCTTAAGGGCGAAGTGAAAGACAAGGTCGAAGTCCTGACCTCGATGGACGGCCAAAGTTTTGCGTCCCAGGGATTCCTGAACAGCAACCTGCGCTGGGTGGACCTGCCCGTGAACTTCATGTGGCCTGATGATGAGACGCTAACCAGCGCGACCTTCCGGTTCGTCCCGCCCGCGCCCGTCTCGGCCCGCTATGTGAAATACCAGGTCACTAATCCACGAATCTTCGACTGCGCCGGGCTTGAGGTGCTGGACGCATACAAATCTGAGCCGTTCGATCTGCGCGTCGTGCTGCCCGACGAAGCGGTTCCGATCAGGGACCTGGCGCCCGCCGACGACGGCTCCTGAGGAAGGCGGGGTCGCAGGAGAAATGTCGTGCGAGGCGGTGGCGCTTTTCCCGCTGTTATGGAAGCCGTCCTACGGTAACCCCGCCCATGACCTCGCCGAGGATACGGACCCCAGACGCCCGCTTGGTGCTCCCGCTAAAATGCAGCATTCTCCCGGGAGGCAGACGGGCAACCGCTCGGAGCGGCGCAAACCTTGCGCTACTTCGCCGGGCTATTCCGCTCGAGAATAGCCCGGGCCGAAAGGCCCTGGTTTTCGAAACTCAAACCGAGGTTAGCGCTGGCGATTCGTTTCAGCGGAAGGATGGCGTCAGGACCAGGTTTCGGCTCGCCTGGATGGCCGTAGACGGTCGATTCCATCGTTTGCCATTTCTCATTCCAAACGTAGGAACCCCCTCCGGGGCAGAGCAGTTTTGTCTGCCAAAATTGCTCATGGACCTTCAACGGGTCCTGCTCCGGAAAGCGCCGTTTCCATTCATTTAGAATGGGAATGTTATTCCAGGCCAGCAGTTGCTGGGCGATTCGGTGCTGGTCACGAAACAAAGAGTCGAGCGCCGGGACAAAATCCTGGGCGACCTGCAGGCAAAGGTTGGTGCCGAGCCAGGGCCTTTGCATTTCGCTTGCCTGAGCCGCTCCGGCCTGGCGCTCCAGCGCACGTTTAAGCAATGGCTCGCTCAAGGTCACCGTCAGGGATTTGGCCGTCGCTGCATAATACACACACAAGTTGGTCGCCATGCCCGATCCAGCGGAGTCAATCGAGCGGATTCTGACGTACGGTTGGCCCTGGTGTTCGAAGTTTTCCCACGTCGTCATTTTCGGCGCGGTCTGCTCCACATAGGCGCGCAAGGACGCCAGGAACGCCGTCAAGCCGAGCGGGTTTTTGACCTCAAAATAAGCCGCCACGGGCAGGCGCGGATAATTCTTCTCGAGGAAATCGGAACTCTTTTCCGCGTGGCGCAACTCGTCCCAGAACGCATCCCGGTCGGCGTAGATCGCCATCGATTGTCCCAGCCAGCCGAGCGGGTTGGCCTTGAGCGAAGAATTGAAGTTTCCCAGGAAGTTGCCCGCGTCCTTGATCGGGCCGGATTGCGTATTGAGCGCCAAAGCCGCCTGCAACAGGGCTTCCGGATGACGATCGCCGGAGTTGGCCCCAATGCTGGATCCCGTGCTGAGGTCCGCAAAGTGGCGATATTCGCTGGCCGCAATCAGCGGCATCACCGTGACCTCGGCACCAAGCTGCCGGGCATCCAGAGAAAACCGAACCGCAATCGGATCGAAGAATTGACTCCAGTTTTGCTGGTAGCCTGCGCACCAGCGGTTGTAGGCATTGGCTTCGGCCTGGCTGACCTTGGTCAATGGCAGTTCCACAATCGGAGTCAGGAAATCCAGCGTGCCGTAGGTCGAAGAAATAACACCGGCCGCGGTGAGTTTCACTTCGCCGGCCTCGGGCATCATGCACTTCAGCGTGGCTTCCTTGGTGGCTCCAGCAGCCAGTTCGGCCATGTGCTCGGCTTGAAGGGCCGCCAGTGCCCCCGCCACGCGCGTTCGCCGCGAGTTCCCGATGCGCCACTGCGGTCCGCACCAGCGCCGGATGGTGGCGTCGGACAACACGAGGAAGGCCGTTTCGTTACTTTCCCCTGCCGGGTAACGGCTGCGGAAGAACTTGTATTCGTCCTGGAACGAGAGGGCGGCTTTTTTGCCCTGCGCGACCGTGAGCAGGTTGGTCAACTGGAACCGTGAGTTGCTTACGTAAACCGTCTCTTTCAGGCCCGCTACGTACGAGCAGATCGAGCGATCGGGCGTTTCAACGCCGGAAAAGGCCACTCCTTCGAATTCCCCTTGAACCGTTTTTACGGCCGAGTTGGTTTTCTGCGCCGCGGCTTGCCGGGCTCGAATAAATGCCACCAGAATCGCCGCAGACTTGGTTTCGTAAAGCATGGCGATGTCCGTCCCCGTGCGCAGGTAAGGGTCGGACCCCGTAAAGGCGGCGCTGGTGATGACCTTCGGCCCAAGCAAGCGGGACAAATCGCTGAGTTCCAGGCAAAGCTGGCGTTGATAACGGCCCCGGGAATTAGCGTCTTCGGAGCGCGGTTCGAACATTTGCAGCACCGGTGTGCCGTCCGAGTCCGCCTCATCCAGCCAAACCGTCAGGGAATGAAAATCCGGAAAAAACAACGCGTGCTGATCAAACGGAACGCAGGCTGCTAGTACGTCCGTTTTCGGTTCAGCGCCCTTGAGCAACGGTTCCCAATCCATCTCCCGCACCGTGATCCCTTTGAGCGTGCTGATCTCCACAGTCGCTGCTTCAGAAGCCGTCGCGGGCAACACCCGGTCCAGTTGCAGATTTTCGCTGAGCGCCCGCCCACCACTGAAGAGGTCATAGGTCGAGTCGTAATCCTCGTCAAGACCGCGCCGGAAGCCGCGGCTTCGCCAGGGATTTGGGGTCGGGGCTGCGGGTTGTGCTCCATGAGCCTTGGCGGCTTCAGTTTCCTGGAAACGGAACCATGCGCCTCCCGGGATTTCGCGGTCCCGGAGCTCCCGGTAATGGCGTTCCTTTGCCTTGAAGAACTCCGCGCGGGATTCAGGCGTTGAATTGGCGGCCTCGAGGGTAAACGGCAACGCTATGAACCCGCTGAAATCCTCTTTTGGGACGAAGACGGTGCCACGGGCCGGTTTGTCCTTACTAACCCGTACGGTGAGAATGGAATTTCGGAACAAATCGCCTGGCGGGGTCCACGGCTGCAGGTTCTCACCCCCGATGTACGCCTCGCCGCCGCCCTCCACAACCGCATAGGGATGAAAGACCGTCGTATATTGCCAGTCAAAGCGGCCAGGCCGAAAACCTTCAGGGAGCTGGCCTTGCTTAAAACCCAGGCGGTTTAGAGGACTGTGGTAAAAGGTGTCTTCCGCTGGAGAGGTGCCGCACAGCAGCATTAGCAGGGGTATCAGCACGAAAGCGACGCGAAAAGGATTGCGATTCATGAAAGTAAGTTGCCGATAGGTCATTCCAAAAACGAACACCACAAGCCAGGCGCGCAAAGCGTTCGAAATCCAGCCCGACCATGGCGCCTTATTGCCAGAGAAGCAGCACCGCGTCAAGCGAGGACGAATTCTTGACTTTACCGCCCGCACGTTGGCGTTATCACCGCCACCAATCCATCAATCCAACAATCCAGTAAGATGCCATCCGCCCTGACATAGCAGACGACGTCTATTACGGCCCGTTGGTTTGGTGCAGGCGGAAGAAGTCACGAGGGTTCGAGGTGGGCGTCACGAGCAGGTTGAAGAAGCCGTTGGTGTCGGTGGTCGCGCCGGTAACAGGGCTCCAGGAATTCAAATCGGTGGAGTGTTCCGCGGTCCAGTTCGTCATTGTGTCAGGCCATTGTAACATGAGCCCGCTGTTGGTGGCGGAAATCGACAACAAGGTCGGCGGCACGTAGAAGAAGGTGGTGAAGGAGAGGTCGAATTTCATGTCGAAATTCTCCCGTGGATCGGGCCGGCCTTGATGGATCTCGACGGCGATGAGATTGGTGCCATCGAGCAGCATGGAAGTGGGAACGAGCAGGAGGTCCACGGCGGCGTTGGTGTGGGTCGCGTTATTGACAACGTTGGTGAGGGCCAGGTTGGTGAACACCACATTGGTCGGAGGCTGCGGCAGGTTGATGCGCTTCAAAAGCTGGCCGTTGATCCAAACGACGGCGGCGTCGTCGCGGGTCAGGGTGATCGAGGCGAGATTGAACGTGCTCAGGTTATTGCTGAAAGTGGTGCGGAAGTAGAACGTGGGGATGGGCGAGCCGTTGAAATTGGAGGGCGTGAGGGTGCGGAGGTCCTGGTAGCCGAAGCCGAAGGGCGCGCGCAGCCGCGGCCATTTGCTGTCGTCGTAACCGGTCGTGCGCCAGGTGTTCGGGAGGTTCGTGCCGAAAGGGTTGGCGCGCCAGAATGACCCGTCGGGGAACAAAGGTTCGGTGACAAAAAATAAGAGGTTGGAACTGGCGCCGGAAACGCCGAAAGAATCGGTGGCAATAGCCGAGGCGGTGTGGATGCCGGGAGTGGGCGTCCAGGGCATGGCGTACGGGGGATTGCTGGCCACGCCCAGGCTCTGGCCATCGACGAAGAACTCGACCGTGGGCGCGAAAAACGCGGTGGGATCGATCACCTGGGCCTGAAGGGCGACCGGTTGGTCGGTGGATACAATGCCACCGGCTGGTGGAAAGCTAATGAACACGGTGGGCGGCTGGTTGGTTGCGAGCGCGGTAAATTTGAACCAGTTGTAAGCGCCAACATCGCCGGCCGTGGTTGGGGTGAAAAACATGATGCTAAACACATGGGTGCCGGCGGAGAAAGGAATCGTGTCAACGATCGACGCCCAACTGCCGGGCGTGCCGTTGTTAATCACGTTTTCTATGTCCATTTGCACTCCATCAACTGCCAAATAATACGTGCCGGTATTCTGCACCGCAGTGGTCGTGCGAACCTCGACCTGGTAAAGGCCCGTGTAGGCGGCATTGACGGTATAATTCATCCACTCACCGGGACGGGTTTGGAAAACGCAGAACCCGCCGTTGGTGTCGTCGCAGGCCTCGATGTCCACCCCCTCCAAAGGACGGTAGACGCCGCCTTCATTGTCGGCGGTGGTGTCGTGGTAAGCGACGCCTTCGCCGCCCAGATCGAAGTTTTCAGCCTCGATCAAGCCGGGCACGGGCCAGGGTGTGCCCCCGAACGGGCCCGCCGGCGGATTGGAAAGCGATTGCAAGTGCAGCGTGCGCAGTTGCCAGGCGGACTGGCCGGCGGGTTTGGCGATATAAAACACCTGATTGCTCGCAGCGGAGATGAGTTGCAGGTTGTCACTGCCGCTCAAGGGGCTGAGATCTTCGATTAGCGTTGCGCCCTGGCCGGGGGCAGTGGCCCAAAGCTCGCGGCCCAGCGTGGGGCATCCGGCGCTGAAGATCAGCGTGCCTTCAAACGGCGTCAGATTGGCCAATGGCTGGGTCGGGTCCGAGAATTGGGCAACCGGGAACGTATTGTTGGCAGTGCCGTCGCTCGACCAGAGGGTCGACCCGGAGGTAAAGTACATGTTGGTGCCGAGCGGTGTGAGCTGGCTGAAGCCGCCAGGCTGGTTCGTCAAAACAACCGTGCCCTGAGTGGTGCCGTCGCTGGTGAACAGATTCGTACCGTAGGTCGTGAACAAAAGGCCGTTGGCGGTCCTGATTTCGCTGCCGGTGTTGTTAGCAATGACAGTCGTCCCCGCCGGGGTGTCGTCCGTGACCCACAGGGATGGTACATTTCGATCGTTCCTGAAGTCGAATTGAAACACGGCAAAATAGGTCTTGCCGGCGAACGCGGTATAGTTCCGCAGGTCGGGCGACGGCCCAAAGTCATACAGGAACTGCGCCGCGCCAGGCTGCGAAGTGCTGAACCAAAATTGACCGGAGGTATTGGTCGGCCCCGCCACAAAATGAACCTCGCCGCCGCTGGCTCCCAGCTCGTGAATATTACCCGACCCAATGCCCGGCACGATGTCCTGCACCAGGTAGGTGCCGTTTGAGGTGCCATCGCTCACCCAAAGTTCCGGGCCATGCGAGCCGTCATCGGCAACGAAAAACACATTGGTGCCGGTCGTAACCAGGTTTGTGGGATTCGAACCTGCCGCGCCCGGGCGGATATCTTTAACCATGTAAGTGCCGGCGGCGGTGCCGTCTGAGCGCCAGAGTTCCGGACCGTGGCTCCCATCATCGGCCGAGAAGAACACAATCCCGTTGCAGGCGGTCAGTTGGGAGGGCGACGAAGTGTTGGTCCCCGGGTTGATGTCCTTGAGCAGGAAGGTGCCCGCGGCCGTGCCGTCACTGCGCCATAACTCGAGGCCGGCGTCGGAGGTGGCAAGCGGGAAATAAAACAGGCCGCCGGAAGCAAGCCCAGCCATCGGCGGCGGCACGTTGGTTCCGGGAGCGATGTCCTTCAGCAGGAACGTGCCATTGGTGGTGCCGTCGGAGCGGTAAGGCTCGTCGCCGGTTACCACATCGAGGGCATGAAAAAACGCCAGATTCCCCAGTGTTCCCAGAAAAATGGGCTCAAACAGGCTGTAGTTGGACACGCTCGAGGTCATTAACCTGTAGGTTCCGGCGGGCGTCAGGTCGGTCACGGCCCACGAGTACGAGGGAAAGGTACTATTCACGAAAAAGAACTGGGAGTTGACCTGCAGAAATTCGGACGGATGGAACCCGAGCGCGCCCAGGTTGAGCGCGGCAACGCCGGCACTGGCGCCATCGGTCTGAAATATTGTGTTCGGGTTCCGGAAATCCCAGTAATAAATATTGGCACCAATGACGCCGATGAATTGTTCGTAGCGCTGGGCGTTGGCGTTGCCGGGAACGATAGTCGCCGGCGCCCCGCTTTCACCGATGGCCATCAAGGGGCCGTAGGTGTATTGCGCCGGAGGCACGCTGGGCGGCGTGAAAAAGGACGAATAAAACAAATGATTATTGATCACTCTGAAGTCAGACAGTTCAGAGTCATAAAAGGGGAAACCGAAGAAATTCGTGCAAGTTGGGCCGAAATATCCCTGGGCGGTTACCAAAGGACTGGCATCGGCTACCTGGGGCGGGCCGCCGAACAGGCTGATGCGCCACAAAAACTGCTGCGAATAATAGTTCGTGATATAGCAAAAATGGACTCCTTCCGGCGGCGTGGTGCCGCCATAGGTACTGTAGTTCGTGCTCCCCGCAACGAAATAACAATTTGCGCCGACAATGCCCGCGAAAGTAATTTGAGTAGGCTGGGTAGTGACATGAAACAGGGTGTAAGGTCCGTTGCCGCTAAAGCTCCAGAGGCTATTCGTAACCTGGCCGGGCGAGTTGCCGACGCCATCCAGCGTCCCGTAAAGAATCGTGCTTCCGGAAACATCCAGAGTTCCGAACGAGTAATCGGTTGAAAGAAAGGCTCCGGGCCCCGTCAACGCGAAGGTATTAGCGATAGTGCCGTCCGTCCGATACAGAATATTCGTGTAGGAAAAGAAGCCGCCGAACTGGACCAGGTAGCAGGCCCCACTGCCGACCGTGCGAAGGGCCACGATTGATGCATTGGTGTCAAATGACGTAATCGGAAATGTTCCCGCAGCCGTGCCGTCGGACCGCCACAGTTGCTGCCCGTGAACCCCGTCGGTTGCCAGGAAAAGCACGTTCGTCCCGGCCGCGATAATGTTCTGCGGCGAGGAATCGCCGTCGCCGGGGTTGATGTCTTTTACGAGAGTGGTACCGCCCGCTGTGCCGTCGGTTCGCCACAATTCGCGGCCGGTCGTGCCGTTAGTCCCGTCCGATGCGGCAAAGTAGAAATACCCGCCCATGGCCGCACCGAGCGAAGGACTTGAACCACACGGCAAACCACCGGGCGAAGCGGGGAGGTTGGTGACCAGCTGGCTGGTGAACACGACTGCCTCGGCCGGAAGCAAGGTCAACGCGGCCAGCAACACAACACCGGCGCGCCTCCCGGAGCCCGCGAGCCAGTTGCGCGTTTTCACAACAAGTATGTCCCAACGGTTCGAAAGGATGATGAATTCTAACGCAATTGATAAGCGCAGTCAATCGGATTTGGGCTCGGCTCCAGGATAGTCACATCCTGCTTGCGAGCCCGCAATCTATGCGGAAATGAGAGGCTGGAGCTTACCGGCCCGTGTGAGCCAAAGTTCCTGGCCACGACGATGAACCGTGCCTTCGCGTGTGTCGGACCGTAGAAAAGACTCCCCGCAGCGCCTCCTTCAACGCTCATTCGCGCGGGTCAGGGTCGGGGTCAAACCGACGGCTTGAACCTTCGGTAGTGCCTCAATTTGGATTTGGAGAGCCCTTTACAGGGTCGCGGGAAGCGGCTTATTACTCACAGGACATGTTTATCTTCCTTGTATAAAATATCTACGGGGCTCTTTAGTAAAAGGAAACCCGGAGGGAGGTTGGTTCGTGAGGGATGGTTTACGTCCAATCCAAACAACCACGGTGCCAAGCGGGTACTGCATAGGCGGAAAATCTGACACTTCAAAGTTTTCCTTAGCCAATTCCAGAAGATTGAAATTTGTCGCTCTTATATTGCTCTGGCTGAGCTGTTCGACCAACGCGCCTGCGGCGACATTTGCCTTGGCCCGCGCATCTTCAAGTTTAGGATCGACTGTGCCGGGGAACGCCCAAGGCGATTCAACCGTTACACCTTCTGGAATACGCCGAAGAAAATTTGTTAGTTCATTTGGCGGACATTCATTCCATCCTGCCGCCAAGAAAAGCACTGGAGAAATCTGTTGTTCAAGGAATCTTGCCTCTGGATCATCTACACACACAACGGTTGCGCTAACGCCTGAGAACTTGCTCAAAGTGCGGGCTGCTTCGTTTTGTCTAACTGGTGGAAATACTCTAGGCATTACTTGTTTTTCGAGTTCAACGCGAGCACGGTCCATTTCTGCCGCCCATTTTGTTGTTGCGTCTAGGTTCGTGGTTACGATGGAGAGATTGGCGGTCAAATTGGCGATTTCGCGATCTTTAATGGCGGTTATTTGGACATGCGCGCACTGTTCAAGCGCAAGCCCGCTTAGCAAAATGAACCACCCAAATCCCTCTACGGCATGTAGCCATTGTGGGCTTTTTGATTCATGTGCAACATTATACCACGGCTCAACCGCAGCATCTTTGTTAAAGCGAGAGGCCAGCAACCTCGACCAACGCCTTATTATTTCTGGAACCTCTAAGGCAACTCCAAGTATTACACCTGCCACCGAAACATCATACCAAAAGAACCAGACTTTAAGTGCTTCTGAATCTGCGGCTGTCATGGAATTAGTTCGTAGGAGTGAAAAAGTCGGCGCTGAGATAACAATCTTGGCCCTAACCATACTCGGGCTATTAAAGATTGTTCCGAGAAAACGTTGACATTTTCAAAGCGCATGCAAGGGGATACGCCCTAATTTGAAATCCAAGATTCTTTTCCAAAGACTATTATTATGCTGTTTGTTGGAACATTATCTGGCTGGAAATATACATGGGTGTTAATGCCTGCACTGCCAAAGCCTCGCTGCACAGCCCACGCCGCGTCGCCAGTGCCTGTAGTGCACAGTACGGAGACTCCGTTTGACTCCCAAAAAAGCCGGAGGATTGGAGCCGCAGATCTTCGATACCAATTTTGCGTTTTAAAGCGGTGTTTGAGAACCTCAACCACATCATTTTTAAAAAGAACTTCCCGGCTTTCGTCCTCTTCTCTGTATAATACTAGAACACGCTCAACTGCGATCCCTTTGAGTTCCTCCAAAAGGAAGCTCCTCTGCCGAGCGTTTATGCGCCACGGCACAAAGTTCGTTTCCACTGCTGAAATTCTGTTGGTGGTTTGTTCGATGTTTGTTTCTACGCCCAACAGTTTTGCTTCAAACTGGTCATTTTTTGCACGGAGTTCTTCGGTTTGCCGATCAACGTTTGCAGCTTCGGGGATTTCAAGGGCCAACCCAATTACCAGCACCATCCAAAACCCCGCTCCGATTATCTCAATCACTCGTTTATGCCTTTCATGGAAATGTTTTGCGAACACAGCCAGCAGAATATCACCCCCCTCTCCAACGACTCCTATTACCACCAGCACAACCCCAATGCGCCTTTTGGAAAACAATAACGCGTCCGATAGCCACGACAGCAGCCAACCGCGACCCAAAAACGATACAGAAGCCAACGCCAGAATGGATGCAATTACGCCATATATTTTGATGTGGGCTTTGATCGCGTTTGCCATTCTGCGCACCATTGGCGTCATAATCCGAAAAAAACTTGAAGGCGCAAAAACGTGTGCAATTTTCACATCGCATTGGGTGCGTAAGTTAACGGGCAAACCCGCGTTCCTTACAATCGCGGATTGCGAGTCCGAGGCTCGCCGCATCCAATTTCAAGCCGCCGCAAGCAGCGTATCTCGTATCCATTCCGACTGGGTCTTTCCAGCCTTGGCTACGGCACCCCTCAACCGCCTGGCTTCCTCCTGGGCCAGCCTTACGGCAATCAGAACATGCCTGGATTTAGTCTTTGGAACCCTTGGTCTGCCTGGTTTTCTTGGCATAAAATATTTGATGTTTTACAACAATAGTTCTTGCAATTAAGGTATATCCGTTATACATTAATTGCAACATAAAAGAACGATATGGCAAACATCCTGAAAACCGAAAAGAAAGTAGCCGTGATTTCCATGCTGTGCGAGGGATCGAGCATCCGGTCCATTGAGCGCATTACTGGCGTGAACCAGAACACGATTATGAGCCTTGCGCGGCGCGTGGGCGACGCCTGCGCTAAAATCATGGATGAGAAAATGCGCGGCCTCACCTGCAAGCAAATCGAAGTTGACGAGATTTGGGGCTTCGAGGGTGCCAAACAAAAGAATGCAGCGCGGGCCGGTGCTTACGGGGACGTGTGGACCTTCATCGCGCTGGACGCGGACACCAAGCTGATTCCCTCCTTTATGGTCGGAAAACGCGACGCCTACCATGCCAAAGCCTTTATGAGCGACTTGGCCAGCCGCCTGACAAACCGGGTGCAAATTTCTTCCGACGCCCTGAAAGCCTATGAGGATGCCGTGGAACGCGGTTTCGGGGCAGATGTGGATTACGGGCAGATCGTAAAAACCTACTCCGTTGTTCCCCTCGGTAAAGCAGCCGCAATCCGGTATAGTCCGGCAGAGGTTGTTCAAGTTGAGAAGACCGTTGTTGCGGGGACGCCTGACATGAGCCGGGTCACCACAAGCCACGTTGAGAAGCAGAATCACACCATGCGGATGCACTGCCGCAGGCTCACCCGGCTCACCAACGCGTTCAGCAAGAGGTTTGAAAACTTCCAAGCTGCGGTGGCGCTGAGTTTTGTGTATTGCAACTTCTGCAAGATGCACATTGCGATCCGTTGCACCCCGGCGATGGAAGCAGGCATTGAGAGCAGCCAATGGACGGTTGCGGAACTGGTTCAACGCTGTGGCGAATAAACAAGACTACTTAGACCGCCTGCAAGTGGCGGTTCAACAGTTGCACGGGTGTGGAGCGGTTTACCGCGAGACAGTGCCCGTGCATGAAGTGTTTCGCGGGCAGACCGTGTGGCAGGGCGGGGTTGAGGTATTCGACCTGACTGGCCACCCCAAGGCCCGACGCGCTTACGCCTGGAGCCACCGGGAAGGGCCAGACGATGCGGGTGAGCGATTTGTGACCGTGCTGGAAATCCCGCCTGTAGAATCGCCTGTGACGCCCGTTCGCGCTTCGATAATCAGCGACGCCAAGAAACGGAAGAAATAACCCGCCCGATGAAACCGGAACCGAAATTCAAATTAAGGCACTACCGAACCTTCCAATGGCTCGAATATTGAGACGAGAAGTGATACAACGTAGACATGCAATATAGCTACCCGGGTGTTTACATCGAAGAGGTTCCAAGCGGTGCGCGGCCGATACCTGGTGTTTCGCGCGCTGTTCCAATCAACCGCCTCCTCGCTCCTCGGTATTCCGGCGTGTTGCGGGCGCTCGCTGCACGGATGGCGATGGGTGGCCCAGGTACACAACTTTTGCTTTTCGGAGGGAACAGAAGGGCCAGGGTCTCAGCGACCGGGGCGTTGGCGCGCAAACTGCACCTCAAACTTTATCGCGTCCACCTCGCTGCGGTCGTGAGCAATTACATGGGCGAAACGGAGAAGAACCTTGGGAGGGTTTTCAACGCGGCCCAGGATAGCGGCTCAGTTCTGTTGCTCGATGAAGCGGGTGCGCTCTTCGGCAAACGCTCAGAGGTCAAAGATGCTCACAACCGATACGCCAACCTGGAATGCGCCTATCTCCTGCACCGTTTGGACGGCTTTCGCGGCCTGGTAATACTGGACACAAACCGCCCGGAAAGTATCGACCGGGCTTTCTTGCGGAGATGCCGGAATCCAAAAGAACGCCTCAAACCGTAGGTCGGTCTTCGAGGGTTCCTTAATTCTTGATGCTTAACGAGGTCACTCCGGATCCGAACCTACGGTCAGACCCCGCCCATGCCTAGGTCTGTCTTCGCCAATGTGCAGAGCAGGTTCTTCGCTTCGTCAACGTCGGCGGCACAATCCTGATGATACCCGGCAAAAACCGAAATTAAAGAGAATCTAGCCTTTTCCGCAGCCGGGGAATGGGCTATATTGTTTTGTAATCCTTTTGTTTATGCCTGCTTACATTCCAGGCGCCTTGGCAGCCTGCCCAAGGGCATCGACGTGATTTCCGGCCCGTTAATCAGAGGTATCGAAACGCCCCGTCCACACGCGGCCGAGCTCCCCGACGATCGATTCGCGGCCACCCGCTGGAGCATTGTCTTGCGCGCGAGCCGACCCGGAACTCCTGAAGCGGCGGAAGCGCTCGAGGTCCTGTGCCGCACGTATTGGTATCCCATTTATGGCTATGTCCGCAGCCGGGGCCACGGCCCCGATGACGCCCAGGACCTGGTCCAGGAATTCTTCACCCGCCTTCTGGAAAAGAACTGGCTGGCCGATATCGAGCCTGAAAGAGGTAAGTTTCGGTGCTTTTTGCTAACGGCCGTCAAAAGGCTTTTGCTGAACAATTTCGACCGTCGCAATGCTCAAAAGCGCGGCGGGGGACGGGTGGTGCTTTCGTTGAACGCGGCGCTGGCGGAAGGGAGATACTTCGCAGAACCGGCGACTCTTGAGACGCCGGAAAGGATTTTTGACCGGCGCTGGGCTCTTGCCGTACTGGATCAGGCGCTGACCTCACTCCGGAGCGAAACGACAAAAGTGGGCAAGGCGAAAGAATTTCAACTACTCAGCTCATTTTTGAGCCGCGAAGCGGAACCTGGTGAGTACGCCCGGGTCGCCGTTGAATTGGGGGTCAGCGTGAGCGCAGTTGCGGTCGCGGTGCATCGTTTGAGGCAGCGTTACAGGGAAGTACTGCGCGAATGCGTGGCCAGCACGATGGTTGAACCCTGGCAGGCCGACCAGGAAATCCGTGAGCTCATCGCCGCGCTCCAGTGAGCGAATGCAATCGGCCGTAAGAGTGAACCGCTTTTGCTTAGGTTCGGAGGTATGAACCGGCGATGTCGCATCTGCGGGGCCCCTTTGTCTGCTGAGGTTTTGGCCGGGCAATGCCCACGTTGCCTGGTGCAGGTGTCCTTAAATGGGTTCTGGTCCGAGGAAGCCTTGGATACCAACGGTCAGGAACTGTTGCCCCGGGATTTTGGCGATTACGAACTTCTGGCAGAGGTGGCGCGCGGCGGTATGGGCGTGGTCTATCGCGCCCGGCAGAAATCGCTGGGACGCCAGGTGGCGCTGAAAATGATCCTTTCCGGACCGTTTGCCAGCCGCGCGGCGCTTGAACGGTTTCGTGCTGAGGCGCGGGTGGCGGCCAGCCTCCAACACCCGGCGATCGTTGCCATTCATGAGGTGGGGGAGCAGGAGGGACAGCCTTATTTCACCATGGATTTCGTGCAGGGCCTGAACCTTGCGGACCTGGTTCGCAACGGCCCGTTGGCCCCTCCAAGAGCTGCTCGATACGTGGAGTTGGCGGCGCGCGCCATTGAGCATGCTCACCAGCATGGCGTGCTGCATCGGGATCTGAAACCGGCGAACGTTCTGATCGATCTTTCCGATCAACCCCGAATCACGGATTTCGGGTTGGCCAAGCAGTTGTTGGATTCGCCATCTTCCAATCAGGACCCGCAGTTGACAGTCACTGGCCAAACGCTTGGCTCACCTCATTACATGGCCCCGGAACAGGCCGCTGGTAAGCATCGGGAAATCGGTGTTGCCGCGGATATCTACTCTCTTGGAGCGCTCCTGTACCACCTGGTGACGGGGCGTCCGCCTTTCGCGGCCGGAACGCTCGGTGAAACTCTACACCAGGTGCTGCATCATGAGCCCGTTCGCCCTCGCGTCTTGGATCCGAGCCTGCCGCAGGACCTCGAAACGATTTGTCTGAAGTGCCTGGAAAAGGAGCCCGCGCGCAGATATCCGACAGCCGGGATGGTGGCGGATGAACTGTCGCGGTTCATGGCGGGAGAGCCTTTGCTCGCCCGTCCCGTAAGCGGTCTCGAACGCGGATGGCGTTGGTGCCGTCGAAACAGAGCGTTAGCCACTTTTGCAGGGCTGGCCGCCTTACTGCCGGTCGCGATTCTGGCCGCTCTGGTCATGCTGGCCGCGAGCAACCTTCGCATACGCCGGGAGCGCAACGAAAAAGACTTTGCTCTTCAGCAAAGGGCCGTGGCGCTCGAAGCAGCGACCAAAAGCGAGCAGCAGGCTCGCGACCAGCTTTTTCGGGCATTGCGCAATGAAGCCCAGGCGCGGCGACTCAGCCGTCAGATGGGCCAACGGAGTGATAGCCTCAAGGCCCTGGCACAAGCGGCCCGAATTCGTCGTGAGGACAGCCTCAGAGATGAAGCGATTGCGGCCCTGGCGCTGCCGGACGTCCAGCCCGGGCCGAGGTGGATGGAGAATCGTCCGCAGGAAATGCTGGGCATCGTGTTCGACAGCCAGTATCAGCGGTATGCGGGGCTAAACCGCGACGGATCAGTCAGTGTCAGGTCCGCCCCTGGTGGAATGGAAATCCAAAAGCTAAAGCCGCACGGGAATCCTTTGTTTTGGGGCAACAATTCGCTGACTTTGTTCAGCCCGGATGGACAAATTTTTGCCGAGTTGGATCGTGGCAACAAACTCGAGCTTTGGCGACTTAACGATGGGAACCCGGTCATTCGCGATTTGCCAGACCGCCCCGTCCAGGTGGCATTCAGCCCCGACAGCAGATTCCTCGTGGTCGCGACACAGGACGCTTTCATTCGGTTCGATTTAATGACCGGCACGGCAATAAACCGCTGGACCTGCCCACGGTTGGTTTTCTCGATGGCCGTCAACCCAGATGGGCGCAAGCTCGCGGTTGGCTACCTCGATTCTGACAGCGTTTCGATTTACGACGCTGTCGAAGGCAAGGAGGTGGCGTTGCTCGCAATCGGGCCCAGCGATCACGAAATCGTCTGCTGGCATCCCGACGGCACACGGCTGGCCGTTGCCGGGAGCAACCCGAAAATTCAAATCTGGGATGTTGAAAACGACCAAAGAGTCACAGTTCTTGAAGGTCACGCGCAGAGGGTCACGCGACTGAGTTTCCATCCAGCCGGCGGTTTGCTCGCCTCCGCTTCCTGGGATGGGGTTGTGCGATTATGGGATCCCGACTCGACCCGCCAGGTGATGGACATTCCTTTCGGGGTGGACCCCCGATTCAGCCCGGACGGCCGCTGGCTCGGGTTCAGCGGGCTTTCGGACGAAATAAAACTGTGGTCGGTGACGCCGAACGAAGAGTACTACACGCTCTGTCAGGGCGCAGCCTACACGGGCGACATCAGCCCTGACGGGCAGTCTTTAGTACTGGCTATGGAAGAGAATCTGGTTGTTTGCGATCTTAGCCGCCGAAGACAGTCTGCCATTCTTCGATCACCGAACAACCTTTCTGCCTTTTTCATTTCGGACGGCCGGGAGTTGATCAGTTGCGGCCCCGGCGACGGGCTCAAACGATGGCCGGTTGAGCGCTCCGCAGGCGGCCGCCTCGGGTTCGGTCCACCAGTGTCTATCCCTCTGCCGTGGCGCCCGCAACAAGCGGCCGTGGATCAAGCCGGGCTAACCATCGCCGTGATTAGCGAGGACGCGGGCGAATGCGTCGTTCTGGACTGGAATTCGAAGAGCCTGGGGCCGCGGCTGGAGCACCAAAGAGCAAATAACGTGGCCGTTAGCCCTGATGGGCGATGGCTCGCCACTGCAGGCTGGCACTCGAGTTTCGTCCGCCTTTGGGAGACCGCCACCGGCAAGCTGCTTAAAGAATGGCCACTCGGAGGTCAGAGCCAGGCTACCTTCACGCCCGATGGCCAGGAGTTGATCATTTCCCGTCCGGGCGAGTTCAGCTTTTGGAGCGTCCAGACCTTGCAGCCAGGATTGCGGCTTGAACACAAGGTGTTCTACCCGAGCCGCGTGGCCTTCTCGCCGGACAAAAAATTGATGGCCCTGGAGATGGCGCCAGGTGTTGTCCACCTCGCCGAAGCAGCCACCGGCGCCACGATCGCCCGGCTGGAAAACCCTTCTCGGGACAGGGCGACGTGGATCGAGTTCAGTACGGACGGCACGCAACTCATTGTTGCCGCACGATATTCGAAAACGGTTCACATATGGGATTTGGCGCGTGTACGCGCGAGATTGAAGCCGTTGAGGCTGGATTGGGAATGGCCTGAGTTTACAGGTCGCTCTCGCCAGGCCGATGCGTCTTCGGCTATGGCACCCGGGAATAATCTGTCTGCCCTCGTCCCGGAAACCCGGGCCAAATAGGGCGGTTGTTCATCGGGCGCAAACGGGGGTGACTTGGGACGTGACTTGAATCGCGGGCGCTCCGACGAACGTCTGCGACTGCCCGACGAAACCTCTCATCGTTCCAAAAAGAGTGTCGAAATCGTGTAATCCCGGCGGGGCTTTTCTTAGGAGAGTCGATGAGCATGAAGACGACTCTCCTGAACTGCTTTCCGTGCCTGAGCTTTCCCACCGCCGTTTGGATCATGCTTTGCACGGCCGCTTTCCCCGCTTACGCGCAGGACTGTACCTACTGGGTGTGCAGGTTTAACGGCCAGCCTGGCAACGGTATCGGTTCACCTGGTCAGCGGGTCCACCATGCGATGGCGTATGACTCGGATCGCGGCGTGACGGTGTTCTTCGGAGGCGAAATCGGCAAAACCGGCAGCGAGGCTTACTTCAACGATACCTGGGAATATGATGGCACCAACCAATGGCATCAGATCAATGTGCCTGGCGCGAAGCCCGGACCGCGGTCTTTTCATTCGATGGTCTATGATCGGGCTCGGCACTATGTGTTGCTGCATGGGGGCCAGGCCGGCGGGAACTCGTTCAACGATATCTGGGCTTACACCAGCGACGGTGTCACTGGAACGTGGACGCCATTAGCGGCAAATATACCAAGAGCCCAATGCCTCGAGGTCCCCAAAGTGGCAGGACACGCGATGATTTACGATTCGGTAGTCGGCGTATCGCGGATGATTGGCGGGTATGATGGCATCTACACGGCCAACCAGCAGCACCAGGGCGTCTGGCCAATCTTTGATGACGTGGGCGACATTGTTGATTGTGGCGGCGAACCACGTACAGTCACTTATGCTTGGGACGGCGACAACTGGTACGGCTATGCGTTTTATTATCCGGCGCCTCTTTGGGGCTATATAGATGAGGCTTGGTATTTACCCAACGGGAACTCAAAGTTTGCGGCGTACGGAGTCGCGGCGGCGTTCGACGATTACCACGGAATCGCCATTGGTCTCGGTGGCTACACGCAGCCTTACGAGCAGACCCAGCTTCCTTCGGGGTACTTTACGTATGTGCCGAATACAAATTGCTACAAGTACTGTACCTCGATTCCTCCAGAGCCTTTGTCACCTGGCTGGGAGTACAACCCCGACCCCTCTTTGCCGCCGCCCCTGGCGGAGGCCTCGATGGCTTATGACAGCCAACGGCATCATATCGTGCTCGTCGGCGGAGTGAACGGCGATGTTACCGACAGTGTCTACGATTATGTTTATACGGGCAACCGAACCAACCGGACGGGTATTTGGTCAACGTTGCCCTCGATTCCGGCCAATCCGCTGAATGGAGCGTCTTCAGCTCGTGCGGGTGCGGCAATGGTTTTTGACAGTCGCCGCGGCGTGTTCGTTCTCATGGGCGGCGCGGGCGCGGGCGCGGAGGTCGATATTCCCCTCGATGTCCCGCGCGGCCCCGGCTCGCGGTTTAGTGACACTTGGGAACTGGTGATCAGCGCCGCAGGCATCGTCGCGTCGTCGCAAGGCGAATTCGACCACTGCGTGGGTGACACGGCCATTCTTTCAGTAACGCCCTCGGGCCTGAATGCTACTATTCAATGGTACCGCAACGGCGTTGCCATTCCTGGTGCCACCCACGAGTTGCTGGTTCTCAACAATCTCGCGACGACAAACAGCGGCAACTATGTCGCGCGCGTGCAGAACGACTGCGGGTATGCTGACACGCCGAAAACGTTTTTGCGCGTGGACGTGCCGATTACCCTTTTTCGCCAGGCCCTATTTCCGGATTGCTCGGCAACATGCATTGGAAGCAACACCACCATCCACCCGCCACTGCCGGTATACACCGGCATCGATCTCAATACTCATCTGCAAAAGAATATCGGCTCCGCGGAATTCCCAGCTTGGGTGGACGTGCGCGTCGATACTCCCGCAGCGCCCGCGAACTTCGTGTTCACAAACTTGGACAAAAGTTTCAGCGGCGATTACCGCTTTTACATCGATGGCTCAGCGTGCCCGGGCATCGTCGCTAGCCTCACCAATCACATTCAGGTCGGCTTCGACATCATCGGCCAACCGCAAAGCCTGGCGAACATAAGGCCCTGTGACACCATCAAATTTTCCATTGTGACCGCCGGCGGGTGCGGCCTGAGTTACCGGTGGCTGAATGGATTCGGAAAACCGCTGCTCGACGACGGGCACTTCATCGGCACGCAGACCCCGATACTAACCATCAACGGCGTTCATTATGATGACGAGGGCAGTTACATGTGCATGGTTATCGATACCAACCAATGCAACAACGCGGCCTTTTCAGCGTCGGCGACGCTCAAGCTCACCTTGCCGCAATGGGTCCTGCGCACGACCAACGGTCCCTCGCCGCGTTACGGCAACGACATGGCTTATGACAGCGTGCGCGGAGTCACGGTGATGTATAGCGGCGGTTATGTGGATGCCACCTTTGGCTATACGGGCTACGGCGACCTGTGGGAGTGGGACGGCTCGCGCTGGCGGCAGAAGACCACTTACAATTGGACCAACGCCTGGCATCAGGTCGCCGGTGGCTATTGGGCGCAGAATTTCGGAGACACACCGGCGGCGCGCATGCAACACGCAATGGCTTACGACACCCGGCGCGGGCGCGTGGTCATGTTCGGTGGACGCAGCAGCGATGGCCACGAGTATGGCGATTATTCTTTCAATGACACCTGGGAATGGGATGGCACCCGCTGGTATTTCCGAACCACCAATGGGCCCCCGGCCACATTTGATCGTCACATGGCCTACGATGCCGTTCGCGGCGTCACCGTTCTGTACGGAGGTTTTGACGCCGGTGCCGCGACCGTTTGGGAATGGGATGGCACCAATTGGACTTCAATCTCGCCAACAAACGGGCCGGTGGCCAGTTACTACCAGGACGACGCTGCGTTGATTTATGACTCGTTCCTCGGGACGGTTTTTGGCGGACCAACTACTGATGGATTTTATACGCGCTATTTCTGGACGTGGGACGGGCACAACTGGCACCCGCGCGCGGCGGGTTTTGAAAACTTTAATTATTACACGCCGCAGTACGGTGAGATGGTCTATGACACCTATCGCTACCGCTCATTCCACTTTGGCGGACTGGACCAGACCATCGGCTTCAACGGGAGCAGCACCAGCGCCTATTACGATTCGGCGAGCGATACCTGGACCTTGCTCGCCGATGCCGCGCAAACGTCCGCTTTCGGCACGACCGATTTTTTCAATGTTTCAGTGCTGGTGCGGAAGTTGGCCGGGCAAGCCGATCCCGTGTCGCAATATCTGTGGAATCAATTCGACACCAACACCCAACAAGTGCTGACCAATCCGAGCAGCACTTTTGATCAGTTGAAGAACACTCTGGCCGCTGCGCTCAATAACATCATCAACCACAATATTGTTTATGATTCCAATCTCTTCGCCGCGGTCATCCTTTCCACAGAGACGCAGGTGTTCAAAGCGGTCAATCCGCAGCATAAAGATTTGGTGCGGTTCAATCGGCTGTTGCTCGAGGACGCGTATCCCGCCGACATTGTGCGCAGCCCTTCGACGCCACCCGGGCGATATTACTTCGGAATGGTGTTCGATTCGGTTCGTCGCGCGGCAATGGTGATGGGCGGGTATTACAATGGTCCGGGCCTGAATCCGTTAAATGGCAGCGACACATGGGAGCTGATGTATTTGGACACCCCGCTCATCAATGACCAACCGGCGAGCCAGTATCGCGCGCCAGGTGGCACTGCCGTTTTTGCAGTGAACGCGGTCGCACCGTACGGGAGCACGCTGACCTACAATTGGTACTTTGCCACGAACGCCTTGAACGATGGCGGGCGCATCTCGGGATCGCACTCACCAACGCTGCGGATTGCAAACGTCCATTCAAGTGATGGTGGCCAATATCAGGCGCGTATTTCTGCCGCGTGCGGCACCATTTCCACCCTGCCGGCAATTCTGACGACCGATCCAAGATTACAAATCTTTTCCGCCCAGCAGGGCTCGGCACAGTTGGTTTGGTCGGCCGCAAACCTTGTCTTGGAACAGGCCGACACCGTAACTGGCCCGTGGTCAGTGGTTTCCGGCGCAAGCAGTCCGTTTGATCTGACTCTGAACGGTCCAGGTAAGTTCTTTCGCCTCAACACCAACTCCCCTGCCGGCCCATAAGTGGCCCTGTACAACAGAAAAGCCGGATTTGATTCCGGCTCTTTCTGACACACGTTCTACAACTGAGAACGCTTGTACCTTACCAGAACCTCGTTTCCGTGCATGTCACCAGTTATGGGGACAACCGACGACGGGATTATATCTTTGACAACCCCATTTAGTTCGATGAAATTGCGTGTGAATGGGTTGCAACAAAACGCAGTTGGATGGCGCCGGAGCACGAAGCGGAGAAAGCCTGTGACTCTAATTCTCGGCATAGTCTGTAAAGATGGCATTGTGATGGCTGGTGACAGTCAGACCACTTGGGGTTCAAGCAAACGATGGGACGCAAATAAGATGCGTGAGGTTAAGCATCCGTACGGCCGTGCTTTAGTAGCAGAGGCAGGCGCAACGCTGACTTCGGCCCGTGTGATCGAAGAATTAACCAAGATTGCGGACAAAAGGGAACTTTTCGACGCTAAGGAAGGGCTGGCAGGTTTGGCAGAGATAGCAGTCAAAAAAGTGCGGGACGATCTGCGCTCTCAACATTTCGACTGTACTAGTGAGGAACTCCAACGGATTATCGAACGTAATGAGTTGGACTGCGAATTGATGCTTGCTCATCATGTTGGCGAGCCGATGATTCATACAGTTTCGCTCTCAATGGGTATTTCCAACAAGGCTGGCGGACTTTTTGAAACCCTGGGTTCAGGATCTGATCTGGCTACTTATTTGCTGACTGACTTGTGCGCCCCAGATTTGGAATGCTCCTTTGCCTCCGTGATCGCCGTCCACGTAGTTGAAACCGTTAAACGGCACGACGCGTACTGTGGTGGTCCTACCCGACTCGGAATATTGAAATTCTCCGAATGGTCCACTCTTGCTGAAATACGTCCTCCGATGGACATCTTTCCGCCATTGGCAGATTATTCGATTTACGCACCTCGGGCTCCGCTGATTGTTTCGGAAACCGAGACCCAAGAATTGGTTAATTTGGTTTCAGAGGTGGACCAAACCGCACGTCAAAAAAGGGCTGAGATTATCCGCGATACGCTACTTAAACGATCCGAGCAAAAACGTATTGAACTGGATCGACAGCTGGATGAAATGATGAGCGGAACCTTGATCCCTGAAGCCGAGCCCCCAAAGCCTTAGTTACGCTTACGCTTCGCCGGGCGCATTGCACCAGTTTTCGGCTTGGGAGTCTGCATGAACGCCCGCACCGCATCCTCGAATTTGATCCCGCGTAGGGAAAGTCGCTTTGAACCAGTAACAATTTGTTTTTTTGCCACGGAGCCTTACAGTGACAGAAACTACTTAGGTGATCAATGACCAAGATCCGAGAATTTTTTAAGGTACAAACTGATTATTCTACTAGGACGTACTGGCGCCGCCTCGCCGCACAACTGGTAAAGCTCTTGTACCCAGTCCGATTCATGCTCGGGATTCAAAGCGTCTGCGTCTATCTGCTGATACCGCAGCCACAATTTTTCCATCAAACCGGCCTGTTCTTTGGAAACGAATGGCCGGACTCGAAATACAGCCTGGCGCAACCGTTCAAGAGTGCCTTTGTGAAAGCTCAGCAAATCTTTAACGGAAATCGATTCGCCATAAAGCTCGGAAAGCGTAATTTTGAATTCGATAAGCGCATCTCTCTTTCTCCTGATCTCGGAGATGGCCAAGCCAACGGTAGCGGCAATCACACCGCCAAACCCAGTGAAAATGGCTTTTTCCAGCAATTCGTTCAATTTGTAATTTTGCTTCCGTGTTTGCTTTTGGGTGCGTGGCTAGGCGCAACTGTCTTCAGTTATTTTATAGAAAAGCGGCGAACTAAACGCATGTTTCCGCATCGTTAGAGACGTTCCAAGGCTTTTCTGATTGCCTCTTTGTCGTTGCGTCGGACCGCCCGCTGCAATCTCCATCATCTGCCCAGTCAGACAACCTGCTTGTAAGTCAGACGCTTTCCCTCGCTGGCCTGAATCGCTGCCACTGTGCGCTTGCCATCGCTGACCCGCCGATGCGTCCAGCGAAAGGCAAACTCGTCCGCGTACTTCGGCAGATGCTCCCGACTCACATGATGCCAGGAACCGATCACGCCCCTCTTGAGCAGGCTAAAGAAGCTTTCCGCCGTATTGACATGCGCGACTGAACCGTCCGCCAGAGCCCGCGCGTACTGCAGCTTGGAATGATTGACGACATTATGCCCCGCGAACGCCTTAAGCGCTTGCGGGTAAACCGCGCTTTCGTCGGTATTGACCACGGCCTCGGGGCTGACATGCGTTGTAATGACGCTCTTGAGGTTCTTCTGCGTGACGTTGGACACAACCCGCGTATGGGCTGCGCCGTCGCGTTCTATCAGCGCCACCACGGGCGTTTTGCGGCTAAGCTTGGTCCGTATATCCCCCTTGCCTCCCACGAACGTCTCGTCAATCTCGACCGTACCCTTGAGCTTGCCCAACGGTAGTTTTGGTCCCAAAGCGTAGCGGATGCGGTGCGCCATGAACCACGCGCTTTTGTACGTGATTTTTAGCATCCGGTGCAACTGATGGGCGCTTACGCTCTTTTTGCTCGCACACAAAATGAAGAACGCCATCAGCCACTTGCTGATCGGCAGGTGCGAATCCTCAAGGATCGTTCCGACTGTCACCGTGAAATGCTGCCGACAGGCCGCGCACTTGTACACCCCAGGCCGCGTCGGCCTCTTGCTGCCCGCTCTGGCCTCGATCTTGTAAACGCCCTTTTCCTTCGACGTGTTCTTGCAATGCGGGCACACTGGGCCGCGAGGCCAGAGGATACTTTCGAGCAACGCCCGCGCCTTTGGTTCCTCGGAATATTCCTGCGCGAGCGTGATAAGGTTCAGCTCGTCGGCTTCAAATTCGGTCGGCTCTTTCTTCATGCCCGCCAGTCTCGCACAAGCTGACGGGGTTGTAAAGTATATAATCCCGACCGACGATTCCGGGGACGGGGTCAGACCGTAGAAAAAGGCGGTTGAAGTTCATGGCGCCTTAAATGCCGAGCGTCGGCTGTGGATCGTTCTCTCGCACTCCGTTCACCCATTGGTGCAGGTTGATCTTCGCAGCTTTGGGCTTCGCGAGAATGGGGTCGAGCCCTGGGTCAAGCCATGGCATGGCGCGTAAAGGGGTCCAAAAAATGGACACCGCCACCTCCTCTTCCCGCCCGCAACATTTTCACCTCTCTTCTCCCTTACCTGACTATCCCCATTTTTTCCAGCCATTTTCACGAACCTCCATAAGCTGCCCGAAAGCATAAGTTAAGCTCAACTGTCAAGCGACAAATGGCAGCGAAAATGCTGCATCTTTATTCGGCCTTTTAAAGAGTGGCTAGGTCTAAAACAGACCGCCCCAAAGTGACCGCACGCCGACCGGCCATCGGCAGGCAAAAGGACCCTATGTCCGCTACATTATGCCGGCTGTCCGACAGCCGATGTTGTCGAAGGAGCACTACCGCCCCAGCCCGCCCTCCCTGCGCCCATCACTCCACCAATCCACCAATCCACCAATCCATCAATCCACTAATCCATTAATCCATTAATCCATCATCCAGCATCCGACGCTATGACCGGCAAAATCTCCCGTCTCCCGCGCGACATCCGTGAGCAACTCAACCTTCGTTTGGACAACGGCGAAATCGCCAAAACACTCCTCAAATGGCTCAACTCCCTCCCGGAAGTCCGGGAACTCCTTAAGGCCCAGTTCCATGGCGAACCCATTGACCACGGTAACCTGGCCGAATACCGCAAACGCGGCTTCCGCAAATGGCAAATCCAGCGCGCCGCCCTCGTCTTTTCCTCCGACCTTCCCACCCAGGACTCCACCGGTCAGCCGCTTGTTCCTCCCCATCTTCTCGAACAGTTCGTCCAATGGATCTCCCTGCGCCTGGCCGCCGCCGCTGAATCCTCCGCCATCGCCGAGGACCCCCAGGCCCAACTCCGCGACCTTCGTAACTTCCTCGCCGATATCCTCCCCCTCCGCCGCGCCGAACTCATCTCCCGTCGCATTCGCCTCGAAGAGCAGCGCCTCGCCATCGCCTGCTCCAAAAACGAGCAGGAACTCGAAAAGCTGTTCTGGAAATGGACCCAGCGCCCCGACATCAAGGCCAAACTCTTCCCTTACCGCGACCCCGATAAAACCCGCCGCGATGTCGTCCGCCTCATCGATCGCCAACTCCTGGGTATCAACAGTCCTTATACAGACGACCCGGAACCCGAACCCGCTTGCTACATCTGACCATGACCCTGCCTGGCCTCCATTGCGACTTAATCCGAGTTATTCCGAGTTATTCCGACTGGAAAAAATAAAAAACGCCAATTCTAAGCGCCTCACTCATGTTTACCGCACCATTCGCACTACTTATTCTACCCCCTGTAGGAGCCGACGTCAGGAGGCTCTGATCAATACCAAAACTCCTGACATTTTGAACCTCCTTACGTCGCCTGCTTCACCCGCGCAGCGTCAGTACATGTCCTGCGCCAAAAAGCAATTTCCTATCAGTTGTCACCGTCCCTCGCTCCGGGACTGCCATTGCTGCATCTGTTCACGAAACCAATCGCGCTGGTCCTGGCGTTGACCGGAGGAAGGCACGTTGGGCTGAGCAATCTGCGCCGCGTTTTCATCCACGTAGGCTGGCGTGACCGGACCCGGACGCCACGCTTCGACCGCCCGGGTCAACCGGGTGATTTCTGCCTTCGATTTCGCATCATGAATGCGGTTGGTTAACTCGAGCGGGTCGGCCGCGAGGTCGAAAAACAGCCGCTCTTCGGATGCCCGCCGCCAGAGGAGTTTATGGGCGCGCGTGCGTGCCATAATGTAGCCGTCGCCCGATTCGCAAAACACGATGTCGTGACCAGCCGGGGATTTCAGCAGGTCCTGGCCCTGCATCGCTGCTGCCCTCGGCACGCCTGCAGCCTGCAGGATGGTCGGGGCAAGATCGGTGTTGCTGAATAATTCGTCCCGAACCGCACCCGGCCCGTGCCCGGTCGGCGGATGAATGATGAGCGGCACCCGGGCCAGCGGGTCGTACATCAGGTTGCCTTTCAACAGGAGGTGATGAAAGCCCAGATACTCGCCATGGTCGGCCGTGAAAACAATGAGCGTCGAGTCGAAAAGCCCTTTCTTCTTAAGGACGGAAATCATACGCCCGACCTGAAAATCGAGCTCGGAGATCGTTGCGTAATAATACGCAGTACACCGGCGCACTCCTGCCTCCGTGAGCGTGGTGTTGTCGAAATAACCTTTGCCCAGCGCCAGGTCGGTGGCGGAAACCCCCGGCGCCCAACCGGGCAACAGTGATACCTTCTGCGGGTCATACTTGCGCGCCCACGACGCCGGCGGGTCGAACGGGTGATGCGGTTTAATGAAGCCGACCATCAGCAAGGCCGGCGCGGCCGGGTCCCACTGCTCCAGCGTCTGCGCTGCCCGGTCGCCGATCCACGTCGTGCTGTCGTCGCGTTCGTCCAGGTTGGAGGGCAGCGCTCCGAAATTCGTCCAATACTCCGGGCGGGCGTTGCGGCGGAACCCGCCCTCTTGGTCCTCCAGGTCGTTGGCGTCGAACAACCCGATCCGGCGCAGAAAGCGATGGTAATCATCGTCCCACCGGCCCGGACCGTTCTGTTCCGCTAACTCGAGTTCGCTCAAGCCAAAGTCGGCGTAAGTTGGAGTGAAGTGCATCTTCCCGACAGCCTTGGTGCGATAGCCTGCCTGGCGCAACAGCGCGGGGAAAGTCGCCGTGCCGGGCGTGAGCGTGCAATGGTTGCCCCAGCCCCGGTGCTCATGAACCGGCAGGCCGGTGAGTATGGAATACCGCGACGGCGTGCAGACCGGCAAGGCGCAGAAAAAATTATTGAATCGGAACCCTTCGGCGGCAAGAGCGTCCAGGTGCGGGGTCTGGACCTCGCGGTTGCCGCTGGCTCCGAGGCAGTCGGCGCGCAGCTCGTCGGCGAGAATCACCAGTATGTGCGGGCGGGTGGGGGCGTTGGTGGCGGACGCCGCCGCGCAAACACTGACCAAATTCAGTGCGGCTGTTGCCAGTGAGGCCAAGCGTCGTGTATTCACCGCAATGTCTCAGAAATCAGCGGAAGTTCAGCGGAAGCTGCGAGCGATGTCGACTCAAAAGCGAGCTCGGTTCGGGGCGAAGGCTGGCCGGAGCCGACCTGGCCGCTCAAGGAAGGGAACAAAACGATCGACAAGCAACTGCTACGGGCTGAACGCATCCAGCCCTGGAAAGACCTGGAAAAGCAAGGCGTCGGCGTGCACGTGGGTGAATGGGGGGTGTTCAACCGGACGCCCCACGCGGTCACGCTGGCTTTCATGCAGGACAATCTCGTGCTGTGCCGGGAGGCCGGCTAGGGCTGGGCGCAGTGGAATTTGCGCGGCAGTTTTGGCGTGCTCGACAGCCAGCGCGAGGATGTTCAGCACGAGGATTTCCGCGGGCACAAGCTGGACCGCAAGATGCTGGAGCTGCTAAGGTTATAGGTTCGCCCGCGCAGCGTCAAATACATGTCGCGCGCCAAAAAGCAATTTCCTATCACTTTTATGCGAGTGCAATGGTGTGACGGCTTGCGTTCAAGGGAGAACTCCGTAAACTAGCTTGGTTACCAGAGAACCATTCGAGCCAGCACGCAGCATCGATGCCGGAAGATTACACAGTCCAGCAGGGAGATTGCATCAGCAGCATTGCGTTTAGCCACGGTTTCTTTTGGCAAACGCTTTGGAACGATGGCGCCAACTCCAACCTGAAATCGCTGCGCAAAGACCCCAACGTCCTCAAGGAAGGCGATGTGGTCCACATCCCGGACCTCCGCCTCAAGGAAGAATCCTGCGCCACGGAAAAGCGATGGTCTTTTAAGCTCAAAGGGGTCCCGGCCAAGTGCAAAATAAAGCTGCTCAAGCCGCCCAAATCGTCATCGGCTCCCCCCCAAAGCGCGCCAGCTCCAGCGCCAGATGCACTGCATGTCAGTTCCGAGGACCCGGACCCGCCGAAACCGGCTCCCAGCACTCCTTGGGCCAATGCCGCCTATTATCTGGTCGTGGATGGCAAGGTCTTGACCGGCCACACCAATGGCGATGGCATGCTCGAAGCTAAGATCCCTCCCAACGCGCAAAAAGGGACGTTGACCATGGAGCGAGGCACGGCGAACGAGCTTTCATTCGACCTGACGCTGGGGGCGTTGGCCCCGTACGATACCATCAGCGGAGCCAAGCAACGTCTCTACAACCTGGGATATGACTGCGGCGGCACGGACGATAACCCTTCGCCCGGTTTCGCGGCCGCGTTGACGGCTTTTCAAACCGACTCCGGACTGAGCGCCACCGGAGAGTTCGATGACAATACCAAGAACAAACTCAAAGAGGTACATGGCAGCTAACGTTTTCCACAGGCCGCTCTTTACTCGAGGAACCGCTCCAGTCGTGATTGCTTAATGCCAGGTCCGCCTAAAATCAAAATCATCTTCGGCCGCGTGCTGACCACCAAGAGCGGGTGGTCCGGCACCGGGGACCTGGTCTTTACCGCGATGGTTGACGGCAGGCCCGCCGGCAATGCTTCCACCAAATTCACTGCCAGCCCCAATGCCTGGATCGAGCTGCCCGCGGACCAATGGTCCGGCCTGGTGAACGTTTTGACCAAAACCGAGGTGCAGGTCTCCTTCCTTTGCAAACGCAAACGATTTTTCTCAGATGACGATTTGGGGGGATTCAGTTACAAGGTCAAGAAGCCGTGGGTCCAGCAAAACTACCAATCAACGAACCGGTTTCTCTTCATCGAATGGAGAGTCGAGCTTGAAGTCGAGGGAGCGTTTGGCTTTCATCCGCCGGATTCGATTTTCGCCTGCCGGGAGGCCAACGGCAGCCTTGCTTGCAACACCGTTTCCGGCGCCGCCCTGGTCGAACGCATCGAGTTCTGCCCCATCCGGCCAGTCCCAGCGGCGGCGGTGTTGCCGCCGCGTCCCGCGTTCCCGCCCGGGGCTCCCGCGCCCGTGCTCAACGGCGCCGCCGTGCCGCCCATCAACCCCGGCGATGCGATTAATATCGTCCCCAATCCGGCAGTGATTCCTATCCTTCAGCCGGCGGCCGCGAACGCGAACACCGCGGCCAAAATCGAATTCACCTATTACCGAGCGCCGCTGCATAATTTCACCGACGACGATGCGCGTTTGAAATGGACCGCAACGGCCATTTCTGGCGGTTCAGTGGGTTTCGTGGGCCCGGCCTGCGGGCGCAAGATTCTGGTCTATGGCAAGTCCGCCGGTGAGGTGAAACTCGAATGCCGGTTTCAGGGGAACTTGATGGGCGAATACCGCGCGCTGGTGGGCGAGGTCAAAAAGATTCCCTGCCGCTTCAACATCCTCAACGGTCCAGCCGAGGACTCCCGGCCACGCGCGACTCCGGGGAATGTGCGGGACCACCTGGCCATCGCCAATCGGTTCCTGCGCCAGTTGGCTGTGGAATTGGTGCCGGATACGGACACCTCGACCAAGGACGGGGCCAGGGCAACGACCATTCCCGGCATCTTCCGCATTGCCTGTGGGGCGGGTTTGACGCGCAATGTTGGTGTAACGGGTTTCATGGCCGCCACTAAGCTCAACTACCGCGCCAACGTGATGAATTTCGCCTACATCCATTCCGATGTCAGCGGCAACCTCGGAGCGGCCGACGCCTATCCAGCCAGCGGGGCCGGGGCCACGATCACCGATAACGGAAGCCCCAGTTCCTCCTGGAAAGTTCCTTCCGGCGTTAAGCCGGATACCGCCGCTTCGCCGGTAGTCATGACCTTGCTGGCGGCGCGGCTTCGTCCCGGCCATCCCAACTTAGTGAGCATGTACGTTACCGATGGTCCCAACGGCGACCCTTCCAAACTCGCCGACATGCAAACTTACGCCGGCACCATCGCTCACGAGTTCGGCCACAACTTGAATCTGGCCCACCGCGTGGATACCCCTGCCTCGCCGTTCAACGATAACGTCAACCACCCGCCGGCGCAAAACGTTATGCACTGGAACAATCCGACCACGATTGCGCAGGATTTCGATATCATCCAGGCCAAGGCGGCGCGCCAGAGCCCGATCATTCCGCCGTGACACGGCCATAGGAGAAACCGATCATGCCCGACAATCTCTCCGCCATCCTGGGTACTTCCAAGGACCCAGGACAATTAACTGAGGCGGCTGTTACCTTGGCGCATAGCGAGAACCGCGACGACCATCGTCAGTTGCTGGCAAGTTTGGAATCCCAGGAGTTTCTCCTCCGTCTGGATTCCCGGGAAGCATACCTCGGCTGGGTCAAATCGCTGAATATCCGGCAGGTCCTCGACGAACTCTCGAACGGCAAGCCCCAACCGGCGCACGCCACGCTGCTGACCTTGACCCGCAGCGAGGTTTTTGTCGGCTCGGCGGCCCGCGTTGACCTGCTCATTGTGGCCTGCGCGCCGATTCGTCCCGCTCCACCGGAATTGGTCAAATTCTGGGACGCGCACTGTCAACCGCAGGATGGCTTTGGCAACCTTACCGTTGAGGCGCTGGTCGATAATGGCAGCGCTCCCGCCATTGCGTTGCTCGCCGCCAAGATGCGGGACACGCGATTTGAGGAGGAGGAGAAGCTTAATTGGATGCGCTCGAGCATACTGACCCATCGCAACGATGCGCTCTTGCTGAACGCTTGCCACGACGTGCTGCGTGCAGGTTTGTCCGGCCCTTTGCGAGTGCCCTTGGTGGAGGTGCTCTTTGATTATAAACCGCAGGAATGGTTCGCTCCGGCCACCGTCCTGTGTCCTCCTTCGCGGGCCGCCCTCGGCCTGGAGGGAGGCGCCGTTCTCGAAAAAGTGGGCGAGTTTGCCTTGGCCAACCTCAAGCCTCCGGAAGACCTTGCCGCAAAGATCAGGTCCGAGCTGGAGGCATGGCGACGAAAAGGAAATTCGCCTTAAGTGTGTTTGAGAATTATTTGCATGGCAGGAGCCGACGTAAGGAAGGCTGAAATGCCCACAGTCACCGCCATACCCAAAAGCCTCCTCACGCCGGCTCCTGCAGTTTCCAAACACGTCCCAAGCCGCTTCGCCGCAACGGGACCTCCCAGCCGCTTGCTCGGACCCCACGCCCTGGCGGGTCCACCAGTGAGTCAGCGCCTCTTGCTCGCTGCCGGCTTGCTCCTGTTCCTGCTTTCCGCCGTGCCGCTTCGGGCGGATCAGGCCGGTTCGGACGAGAACACCCTGACCGTCGTCTCGACCTCTGCCGCGCTGGTCTGGGCGGGGAGCACCCTGCCTGCCGACCACGTCCGGCTTCGCGAGGAGTTGCTCAGCGAAGAATTTCTCTCGCGCCTGGCACCGCCGAAGCGCTCGCGAGGCGAGCGGCAGCCGGGAGCCCTGTTCCTCATCCTTCAAACCTTGAGCTCGAATTCTGCTCCCACTGCGAGACAGGTTCTCTTGGCCCTGACCAAAGACTCTGGTTTTAATCGGGCTCGGGACCGTACCGACGCGCTGCTCCGCGCCTCTGCCGGTGCGCGGCCAGCGCCGGTTGAATTGGTGGCGTTTTGGGACCAGCACTGCCAGCCCGGTGATGGTTTTGCCTCGCTCACCATCGAGGCCCTGGTCGAAAACGCCAGTGCTCCGGCGCTGGCGCTTTTTGAAAAGAAGATGCTGAGCAGCCTTTTTTCCGATGAAGACAAAACCGATTGGCTCCGCGGCAGTGTGCTGACGCATCGTGACGTCGCGGCTTTGCTGCGCTCGTGCCAGACTCTGCTGGCAGCGGGCCTCTCTACGAACCTTGGCCTCGCTTTGGTGGAAGTCCTTTTCGACTACAAACCCACCGAATGGTTTCCCCCTGACAACGTCCTGCATCCCCCGGATCGCGCCCGCGCCAGCGATGAAGCGCGAGCGCGGTTGCGCGAAATCGGGACGTGGGCCTTGCGGAATCTCCCTTTGACCGCTTCGGACAAGGCGGCCATCCGCCGCACCTTTGCCACTCTCAAGAAGTGATGCTCGCCACAGGGCGTTATCCGTTAGGCCCATCCTTTATCCGTCAGGGTGGGTCGGCGGGATATTTCTTTTTCTGACGGGAGAACAGAGATTCCTTACGTCGTCTCCTACATGGCTGGTGTCTTCTCGGACAGGTTCGGCGAGTTCCCGCTTGCGCCGCCGGGGTCTTTGACCATCCTTTGAGCATGGCTGAGCGGATAATCTCAGAGGTGGTGGCGAAGCCGGACGTAGCGCTGGAGATGACCCTGCGCCCGTCGCTGTTTTCCGAGTTCACCGGCCAGGCCAAAGTGAAGGAGCGCCTGGAGATCACGGTGGCGGCCGCGAAGCAGCGGGGTGAACCGATTGACCACATCCTTCTGAACGGCCCGCCCGGGCTGGGCAAAACGACTCTGGCGCACATCCTCTCCAAGGCAATGGGGGCCAGCCTCAAATGCACGAGCGGGCCGACCATCGAAAAAGCGGGCGACCTCGCCGGCCTGCTGACCAATCTCGAGGAGGGCGATGTGCTGTTCATCGACGAGATTCATCGCCTGCAGAAGACCATCGAGGAATACCTTTACCCCGCGATGGAGGATTACAAGCTGGATATCATCATCGACCAGGGGCCGAACGCCCGGAGCGTGCGCCTCAACCTGCCCCGGTTCACGCTCATCGGGGCGACGACTCGCAGCGGGCTGCTGACCGCGCCGTTGCTGACGCGGTTCCCCATCCGGGAGCGGCTGGACTACTACCAAACCGACCAACTGCAAGAAATCGTGCTGCGCTCGGCGCGGCTGCTGAACGTGGAAATGGAAGGCAAGGGGGCGCACGAGATTGCCCGGCGCAGCCGGGGCACGCCGCGCATCGTGAACAACCTGCTTCGGCGCGTCCGGGATTATGCGCAGGTGAAGCACGAAGGCCGCATTACAGCCGAGATCGCCGACAAAGCGCTCGCCATGCTCGAGATCGATGAAAACGGTCTGGACGAGATGGATAAACGCATCCTGGAGGCCGTGATCGTGAAGTTCGGCGGGGGGCCGGTGGGGGTCAGTTCGCTGGCGGTCGCGGTGGGGGAGGAGCCCGACACGCTGGAAGAGGTCTATGAACCTTACCTAATCATGGAGGGTTACCTGAAGCGCACACCCCAGGGGCGAGTGGCTACGGAGCTAAGCTATAAGAAGCTGAAACTTCAACCGGACAAAGGGAGACAGCCGAGTTTGCTTTAGCGGCGATGGGGAGGGAGGGCGCCGAGTGGGGTGCGGGAGAATGGTTACAAAAAGCTGCGAAAAGGCACAAGAATTCCTCATCCTGGGACCGAGGCGTGTCGAGGTCGCGGATTCCAGTAAACTGCAGAGACATAGAGCGGTCGAGCCGCAACCAAATCCGCCGAACAGATAAACCGCAGAGCCGCGATGAGCGCAGAGAACCCAAAGGCTGACGATTAGAAGAATCTCGTGCGAATTCCTTCATCCTTGGAGACAAAACTGCGATGAGCGCAGAGCGGAAGGGCAGCAAACGGGAGATTTTTACCGCGGATATTTTCATTAGAGACTCCTTACGTCGTCTCCTACAGTGCGCGCAAAAAAGCTGACAACGAGGGCGGGATGTAGTTAATTCTCGCGGCCCGTATGCCGAAGCGCACCGACATTCATTCCGTCCTCATCATTGGCGCCGGCCCGATCATCATCGGGCAGGCGTGTGAATTCGATTATTCAGGCACCCAGGCCTGCAAAGCGCTCAGGGAAGAGGGCTACCGGGTCATTCTGGTCAATTCGAACCCCGCGACGATCATGACCGACCCGGAGTTCGCCGACCGAACTTACATCGAGCCGATTACGGCGGAGTGTGTCGAGAAAATCATCGAGCGCGAGACCGGGGAGATGAAGCGGATTGGGGCGCAAGGCAAGCTGGTTTTGCTCCCGACTCTCGGCGGCCAGACGGCCCTCAACACCGCCATGGCTCTCTATCGTCGCGGCACCCTGCAGAAATACGGGATCGAGATGATCGGCGCGAACGCGCAGGCGATCGAGCGCGGCGAAGACCGGCAGGTGTTCAAGGACCTCATGATTTCCATCGGGCTGGATGTGCCGGTCAGCGGCACGGCGCACACCCTCGACGAAGCCCGTCAAATTGCCGACCGAATTGGCCGCTTGCCGCTCATCATTCGGCCTGCGTTCACGCTGGGAGGTACCGGCGGCGGCATTGGTTATAACCGGGAGGAATTTGACGAAATGGCCAAACGAGGCCTCGAGCTCTCGCCCGTGTCTGAAATCCTGATCGAGGAGTCGCTGTTGGGCTGGAAAGAATTCGAGATGGAAGTGATGCGCGACCGGAAGGATAACTGCGTCATCATCTGTTCCATTGAAAACTTCGACCCAATGGGCGTCCACACCGGCGACTCGATCACGGTGGCACCTATCCAGACCCTCACGGACAAGGAATTTCAGATCATGCGCGACGCCTCGTTCGCGGTGATTCGCGCGGTCGGCGTCGAAACAGGCGGTTCGAACATCCAATTCGCGGTCAACCCGGACAATGGACGAATGGTTATCATCGAGATGAACCCGCGGGTTTCGCGGTCGTCGGCGCTGGCCTCGAAAGCTACCGGCTTCCCCATCGCCAAAATCGCGGCGAAACTGGCGGTCGGCTACCTGCTGGACGAAATCCGCAACGACATTACCCGCGAAACCCCGGCCAGCTTTGAGCCGACCATTGACTACGTGGTCACCAAAGTGCCGCGCTTCGCCTTCGAGAAGTTTTCGCAAGCGGACCCGACGCTGAATACGCAAATGAAAAGCGTGGGGGAAGCGATGGCCATCGGGCGAACCTTCAAGGAGTCGCTGCAAAAGGCGCTGCGCTCACTGGAGATCGGACGTTCGGGTCTCGGCGGCGACGGCAAGCCCTGGCGGTTCGGTGACAAGGTCTTTGGTGACCGGGACATTTTCCCGCGCGACCTCATCGTGCAAAAGCTGAGCGTGCCGAACGCCGAGCGCATTTTCTTTCTTCGCCACGCGCTGCGAGCAGGTTTGAGCCTTGAGGAAATTTTTCAGCTGACGAAGATCGATCGATGGTTTCTGACGCAGATTAAGGAGATAGTGGAATTTGAGGAAGAGTTGGCGGCCTGAGGCCGATCGCGTCAACCTAAGCATCGACCTCAAAGACTCATTAAACCTTCGGCCACCGGCTTCCAGGGAGCTGCGGCGTCGCTGGCAAACTGCCGCGCCGACAGGTCGCGAAGCTCAACCGAATAAACCAGACCGCTGCCGGAGCGGACGCGGAAATTCGAGAAAATCGGATGGCGCGGCTCGAGGTTGGTGATCTGCAAACTCTCCGACTGGGCGCGCGCGCGACGGCGGTTGATTTCATCCTCGTCCGTCGTCCGCCAATTGTGCTGGGAGGGCAACTCGATCTGCGGCTTTGCAGGTTTCGGCATGGAACAGATCATCCATGTGGCCCCCGCAGAGTCAAAGCGGAGTTATTTCTGGTTATTCACCGGCTGTTCACAGGGTTTCCCGCTGGAAGTGTCCGGAACTGGCGGGAGAGCGCGAATGTTGGGTTCTGCAAGGGGTAGCGGCGGCGGGCTGGACTGGGCCCGTTTGCGCAACATCACCACAACGCCCACGCAACCGGTCCAGGTCGGCAGCATGTCCGCCACTGGAATGAATTCGATGACGAAGGTGGGCAGGAGCAGCATGTGGAAGCCGAGCGCGCCGGCGGTCAACACCATCGCGATGACGTCCAACGATTCGTCGATGAAAGCCCACCCGAGGGGCCCCAAGCCCAGTTGAATCGCATCAGTAACAGCGGCCACCGTGAAGGCGAACCAGATACGCTTTGAGGTGAGAACCGGAACGGCAAACCGGCCGGCTAATTTGCCGAGCAACTTCGAGCGGCGGCTCGGGGTGGAGCCGGAGCCGGCCGCCGTGGTTTTTTCAAGTTCTTGATTTGGATTCAAGCGAATGTGGCGTCAATCTCGTAACACATAAGCAGTTTAGCTCAGTTCGAATTCCTACGCCATAGTTGGGCACGATCGGGTGCGACCGGTGCAGGCGGACGGGAACACGCGAGTGAGCAAAAGCGGCAGAGGACAGCCGCACTCCAAAACGCAAGCGGCTTCCGCCACGCTGACGAAGCTTTGGCATGCCTGGAGCCTGTAATTGGTTGAAAGTCGGACGGCAGGCCGAACCTTGCCTGCTGCGCCCCCCTGCCCTATCGTTCCGGCGATGAAGTACCGACGTTTTGGCCGCACTGAACTGGCCATGCCCGTCATCTCCTGCGGCGGGATGCGCTACCAGTTCAAGTGGCAGGATGTAAAGCCGGAGGAGATCCCTGCCGACGGCCAGGCGAACCTGGAGGCCTGCATCCACCGCGCGCTCGAACTGGGCATCAACCACATCGAAACCGCCCGCGGCTACGGCACCTCCGAAATGCAGTTGGGCCGCGTTTTGCCAAAACTGCCGCGCGACAAAATCATCGTCCAAACCAAGGTTTCGCCCAAAAAGACTGCCAAGGAATTCCTTCGCACATTCGATACCTCGATGAATTATCTCGGCCTCGAGCACGTCGATTTGCTGGCACTGCATGGCATCAACAATCGCGAGCTGCTTCGCTTCGCGCTACAGAAGAACGGTTGCGTGGCGGCGGCGCGAAAGCTGCAGCGCAAGGGCCGGGTCCGGTTCCTGGGATTTTCGACGCACGCGACTCCCGACATCATTCTGGAAGCGATCAACAGCGGCGAATTCGACTACGTCAATCTCCACTGGTATTTCGTCAACGACCTGAATTGGGCGGCGGTGATGGCGGCGCGGGCTCGGGACATGGGAGTTTTCATCATCAGCCCCAATGACAAGGGGGGCAAGCTGTACGAAGCCCCACCCAAGCTGGCCGCATTGTGCGCGCCGTTGACACCTATGCAGTTCAACGACCTTTATTGCCTGGCGCGCCCGGAGGTCCATGCACTGAGCTGCGGCGTGGCCCGGCCGGGTGATTTTGACGAACACATCCGCGCGCTCGATTATTACGACCGCATCCCTGAGACCATTAGCGCGATTGAGCAACGGCTGCGCGGAGAAATGAACCGGGTGTTAGGCCAGGACTGGTGCGCCCGCTGGTTTGAGGGCCTGCCCGAATATGTCGATGTGCCGGGCCAGGTCAACGTGTTGGAGATTCTCCGATTATGGACCTACGCCAAATCCCTGGATTTAGTCGCCTGGGGCAAAATGCGCTACAACCTGCTCGGCCAGGCGGACCATTGGTTCCCAGGCGAGAACGCAAGCAAAGTGGCCCGGATGAAATTCGACGGGTGCCTGGACCGCAGCCCGTTCACCGAGCGGATCCCTGCAATCCTGCAGGAGGCGCACAGCCTGATGTACGAGAAACCGGTCCAGCGACTAAGTCAGAGTTAACGGCGCGCTATTTCTTAATGGCCCGGTTTTTATCATCCAGGGTTACGGCGGGTTTGTCGTCAGCTTTAGGGGTATCGGTGGGGGCGGTGCGGTTAAGTTCGTCCAGGACCGCGGCGGTTATGTCGTTCTCGTTATTGGTGAACAGGACAATAGGGGTGGCGTCAGCGCTTTGGGCCGCAGTGTCGATGACCAGCGAGAAGCTCCCGGCTTTGGCCTTGGCGGTGACGACGTTGCGGATTTCGCCGAGGATATTGTTGCGCATGCGTTGATTCTGCTCGACCAGTGTGGTGCGGGCCTGCCGTTCATATTGCACGATAGTGTCTTCGAGGTCTTTCAATTGCTTGAGCTTGTCCTCAGCAGCCTTCTTGCGCTTGTCACGCTCGCCCGACGAGACATTTTGGTCGCTGGCGGCGGTCAGCGAGGACTGGTAGTCGTCTTTCTTGGTTTTGTAGTCGTCCAGCATGTTTTTGTCTTCCTTCTCCATGTCCTTCTTGCGGTCGTCGAGCGTAGCGCTGGCCTGCTTGGTTTTCCAATAACTCTCGAAGACCTTCTTTAGATCGATGGTGGCGAGGCGCCCCTGCGCCCAGGCGGAGCTGCTGAGCAGCGCCGTCAACAGGACCGCGAGCACCCATTTGCGTAACAAGTTTTGCATAGATTAAGACAATCAGAATTTGGCGCTTCCGCCAATTTAAAAGTGCGACGCTACTTTGAAAGACGGAAGGCGCTGAATGGATTGGTAAGGCCAAGGGTCACAGTGTAAAAGCCCTGGGCTAAAACCGGGGCCTGCGGCACGTTCGTCCAGAGCACGGGCGGGGTAAGAGCGAGAGCGGATTGGAGGACATAACCCTGTGAGGTAACGGGCCAGCGGAGGACGAGGTTTCCGCCGACAAGGGCGGCGGAAAGGTTCGGGTTGAACAGGCGAATTTTGGCCAGGAAAGCGTCACTGGGGCCGCTGAGGGAGGTCTGGTAGGCGGAGGCTGTCGGGAAATTGGTTGAGCTGGTGACGCCGGTGACATAGGCGCTGCTTTCAGCATCGACGGCGATGCCATAGGCGAAGTCATCAGCGAAACCGCCGAGGTAGCCTGAGTAAAGCGGGGTGGCGGCATCGGCGGAGAGAGCGGTTACAAAGACGTCCCGGGAGCCGGCAGTGTTGGTGCTAAACAGTCCCGAGACATTTGTGACGGGGAAGTCGAATGAAAACGTGGTTCCGGCGACGAAGATCCGCCCTGACGGATCGACGGCTAGACCCCAGGGCGCGTCATCGGCGCTCCCGCCGAACAGCGTGGTAGCGAGAAGATTGCCGTTGGTATCGAACCGGGCCAGGAAGATATCGTAGTTGAAAGCGTTGGTGCCGTTGTTGCCGATGTGGAAGCCGCCGGGTATGGACGAGGGGGGAAAGTTGGTGGAATCGGTGGCGCCGGCAATCAGGACCTTCCCAGCTGGGTCTAGGACGATGCGGGTGGCGAAGTCGTTAAAGGAGCCTCCGAGGTAGGTCGAGTAAGCCAGAGTTCCGTTCGGGTTAAGTCTCGTGACGAAGGCGTCGGCGGTGCCGCTGTTGGTACTTTGGAAACCGTTGGCGTAGGGGAAGTTGGTGGAAAGGGTATAGCCGGTCACGTAGGCGAAGCCGTTTTCATCGGCGGCGATGCTTTCGCCGCGGTCGCTGGCGGTGCCGCCGAGGAAGGTTGAATAGACAAGATTGGTGCCTCCGGGGGCGATTTTGACGACGAAGGCATCGTCGTTAAGCGCATTAGTGGATTGCAATGCATTTACGACCGGGAAGTTGGTGGAATCGGTGAACCCGGTAACGTAGATGTTGCCGGCGGGGTCCAGGGCGATGCCATTGGCGACGTCGTCCGCCTCGCCGCCCAAATAAGTGGAAAAGACCAGGGCGGAGCCATTGGTGTTGAGTTCGGCGACGAAGGCATCGTTCGGAAAGACTTTCAGGAAAGTGTTGGCCGTGCCGCCGATCGTGGGGAAGAGCGGTTTCACCGTCGGGAAATTGGTCGAGCCAGTCGTGCCTGTGAGGTAAGCGTTGCCGGCGACATCGAGCGCGAGATCGTAGGCCACATCTTCGCTGCTGCCGCCAAGGTAGGTGAAATAAAGCAGGGTCGAACCGGTGCTATCGAGTTTGGCCACGAAGGCGTCGCCGGTTAACTTTCCGCCGTCAAAGTTGGTCTGGAAGGCATTGGTCGGGATGGCGGAGAGGAATGAAGTGGAGAGCGTTGCGCCGGCGATATAGACCGAGCCGTTCGCATCGACTTTGACGGAATAAGCGGCGTCGCCGTTGTTGCCGCCGAAGTAGGTGGAGTAGCTGAAGGTCGGGTCGATGACGAGGGGCAGGTCGCGGTCATAAGGGCCGACGACAAAGCCAACGGTGTGTTGGTCTTTGATGCGATAATGGCCGGAGACGTCGCGGCGCCGGCCGCCGACGAGCTGGTAGAGGGCCGGCCGTTGGTGCCGGAGCTGGTCGTCGCCGAGGGTCAGGACGAGGTCGCCGGCGGGACTGAGAGACAGAGCATCGACACCGTCGAAGCGGATGGAGATGAGGGCGGGGTCGGTTCGAGGGGCGAGCTCAAAATCGTATTCAAGCTGGCGGGGATTGCCGTAATAGCAGAGGTCGATACCGGGGTAAAGCTGGGCGACCTGAACGCGGGAAAAGGTTGGCACGCCGGTGTGCCAGCGTTGCGAGTCGTTTCCGAGGAAGTAATTGATTTTCCCAGGAAGCTCGTCGGCGCCTTGCATACCAGCGTCGCGGTTGGCACCGATGAATTCCATGCGGGCGGCACGGGCGTGCAGGCTAGAAGCGGGAGGGAAATTGGGTTGGAGAGGGCTCGCAGGCGCGACTCGGTCTTGCTTCCACAACACAAATTGGACTCCGGCGGGCCCAAGCAGGAACTGGTACTGTTCACCTCGTGCAAGGAACCGGGCCGGGCCGGCGACCTGGCCGTGGTTCGGCTCGAAGGACAGGGGCAAGCCGGCGAGCGCTCCGGAGGCGGTCGAAGCGGCGGCGAAGGCGGCAAGCGTTAGGGGAAGGAATAAGACCAAATAGACAATCGCCGTCAGCCGACAGCAGGGGAGGCGAGCGCTCAGAGTCAGACCTCGAAACAGCGCGTGGCCAATCGCCGGGAGTCGATAGTGGAAGATGCGACGGAACATATCAAAAGCCCCTGGTATAGCCGACGCCGAATTGGAACTGGCCTGAGCCGCTGTTGAACTGGTCGTGGTGAATGGGGATGCCGTAGTCCAGGCGAAGGGGGCCGATGGGCAGGTTGAGCCGGAGACCGATGCCCCAGTTGTCGTCAAAGTTGTTCAGGCTGAAGGAGTATGGTCTGGCGGCGACGTTGCCGATATCATAGAAGACGGCGAAGCGAACCGCCATGCCGCCAGGCTGTTTTTCGGGGATGATGGGGATGCTGTATTCAGCGGTGCCGAACCAATAGGAATCGCCGCCGATGGGCTCGTCGAAGCCAGGCTGGCGGGGGCTGATGCTATAGAATCTGAAACCGCGCAAGGTATTGAGGCCACCGAGGTAAAAGCGTTCATAAAAAGGGGTGTCGGCGGATTCGAGGGAATCGACGACCCCGGCTCTGCCAGTCAATTCGAGGACGTGGCCTTTGGCGAAGCCGCGGAAGAACCAATCGGTCTTGAGTTCGAATTTATAGAACCGGCGGTCACCGGTGACCCACTCGGCATCAAGCTGGGTGCGCTGCCCTTTGTCGGGAAGTTGGACGCTGTTGCGAGTGTCGTAGGCAATCAAGGCGCCGACGCGGGAAAGGAGGTTATAGCCGACTTCGTGGAGGATATCATCGGGGACGTTGCCCGGGACGAAAGTGGGGACGCCTGGCCCAAAGGGGACGGGGTTGGGAACGGTGGCAAGGGAGGGTCCGAAAAAGCCGGAGTTCAACCTGACGCCGACGTCCTCGAGTTTGTAACTGATGCCGCCGATCAGGAAGTCACTGCCGAGGGCGCGGGTGAAGCTGACGTCCCCGCCGGCGCGGATGATGTCATACATGTTGTCCCGGCTGAAATAGGCGAGGTCGCGATAAAAGGCATCGACGGTCATTTGGAGTTTGTGGCCCAGGAACCAGGGCTCAACAAATGTGGCCATGTAGTCCTGCTGGAGTGTGCCGACGGCGAGGTGGAGGCGGAATCTCTGGCCCCCGCCGGTAAAGGTTGGGGGGCGGAAGAGGTCAAAGTTGCCCTGGGTGATATCGACAAAACCGACGAGGGCATCGACGGAGCTGAAGCCGGCGCCGAGGGTGAGGTTGCCGGTGTTTTTTTCGTCCACACCGATAATGAGGTCTCTGTGGTTGGGGATATCGGTGGGTTCAGGCCGGGCGTCCACCTTGTCAAAGTATTGGAGGCCCTGGAGGCGGAGTTTGCTGCGTTTGACGCGGACCATGTCGAAGGGTTCGCCCGGGGAAACGGCCAGTTCGCGGCGAATGACTTTGTCCTTGGTTTTGGTATTGCCGCGGATCTCAATTTTTTCGATGTAGGATTTTTGGCCTTCATCGATTTCGAAATTGAGGTCCATGGTGCCGCTTTCGGTGTTGGGGATTTTGATGACGCCCAGGCCGCGCGGCGGGGTGACGTCGATGTAGCCCTTGGAGCCATAGACGTCTTCGACGTCCTCGCTATCTTTGGCGAGTCCTTTGGGGGAGAAGATGTCGCCGACGTCCATAGTCAGGCCGTTGGGGCCGGTTTTGGCTTTATCGCCCTTCATGGCATGGACCATGCGCAGGCCGTTGGTGATGTCGCCGATGCTGAACAGTTTATAGCCGCTGAATTTGACCGAGCCGACGCGGTATTGTGTGCCCTCCGTGATTTCGAAACGAATAATCATGCGGCGCGGGCTGGGGTTGATGTAATCGACCTTTTTGATTTCGAAGTCGAGATAGCCGTGGTCGCGGTAGTAATCGCGGAGTTTCTCCTGGTCCTCTTCAAATTGCTCGTCCTTGAGGTAACCGCTGCCGGTGAGCCAGGAGAACATCCAGTGTTTACGGGTTTTAATGACGTGGCGCAATTGGCGCTGGGTGAAGGCTTTGGCGGCGACGAAGTCGACGGCGCTGATTTTGACCTTGGGACTTTCCTTGATCTCGAAGGTCGCAGTGGCGCGCGCGGTGTTTTCGTCGATGGTATAGGAGTACTTCACCTCGCTGCGCGGGTAGCCTTTCTTCTGGTAAAGCTTCTGGAGCTCCTGGGTGTCGGTGAAGAGTTTGCGTTCGTTGAAAGGGTCGCCGGCTTTGGAGGAAATGGTTTTGCGGAGTTTGGAATCGGTGAATTTCTTGTTGCCCTGGAACTTGACTTCGACGAGGCGCGGGTTGGCCTGGACGATGTAGGTGAGGGTGAGGCCATCGGGGACCGGGTCGGCTGAGACGCGGACGTTGTAGAACAGGCCCGTCGCGTAGAGGTTCCGGACGTCGTCGTCGACGGCGGCGGGGAAGTAGGGATCGCCGGGCCTCACCCGGATGTTGGCGCGGATGAGGGAGTCGCTAACGGAGACCGGGCCGACGTGTTGGATTTTGATGTCGGTGACTTTCGAGGGCTGGGTTTGGCCCGAGGCGCCCGGAAGCCAGGCCAGCACAAACACCAGGGCGAGGAGCCGGGTAAGGGAGGTGAGTCTCAAGCTCCACGAATGGCTCAAAGGCGAGCAGGTGCCTGGCGCGGAGAGGTCTGCCGCCTTTTGTTGGTTGCTCATTCAGATTGTCGGTCAGGCACGTCTTCGCCGCTTACTTTGGCCGCGCTTTCGAAGCGCGTACAGGATTTCAAGAACGTCACATGCACGTCGCCCGTCAGGCGGTTGCGCTGTTTGGCGATCAACAAACCGGTTGACGGGCGCGGCTTCTTCTTCAGCCGGCGCGGCGCCACTTTCTTCAGCATCGCGTTCGACTTGTACAGCAGACCAATAGGGCCGGCATCGTGTTCAATCGCGCCGGATTCGCGAAGGTTCGACATCCGCAGTTTGCGGTTTTTCTCGCGTTCCAGCTCGCGGTTCATCTGGCTTAACGCGACGATTGGAACATTCAGTTCCTTGGCCGGGGACCTGATGCCGCTGGAGATATCCGCAATCTCCTGCTGGCCGTTTTCGGCTCGGCGCGAAGTAGAATGGAGGAATTGGGGGTAGTCAATCACGAAACTTCCACGTTTGGTTGCGGTCTTGCACGGCTGGGTGTATAACCCGCGGCAGAAAGGATCACGAGTATGAAGACTTTGCTTTTATCCAGCCGGGCTTTGCGCCCGCTCCTGCTCATCGGACTGGCCGTGGCCGGCCCGACGGCCTGGCAGCTGCAGGCGGCGACAACTGAGTCCAATCTCACCAAGGCTTTTGCGGTCAAACCCGGGGGCCGGCTGGTGATGGAGGTGGACCGCGGCTCGGTGGATATCACCACGAGCGACCGCAGCGATTTGGTGGTGGAGGTGAACAGCAAGGTCACACGGCTAAGCGCGGCCAGGGCCGCGGAGGTGTTCGCGGCGCATGAGGTGACGTTCGACCAGGATGGCGACCGCGTCGAGATCCACGCCAAGTTCAAGCAGGCAGCCCTGAGCTGGTTCAACCGCGGAGGGCGAAACCTCCAAGTGGCATACCGCGTGCAGGCGCCGCGCCGGTTCAACCTCGAGTTGCGGACCGCCGCCGGCGACGTGGTCGCGACGGAGCTCGAGGGCAGCGTTAAAGCCGGCACAGCCGGCGGCAGCTTGAAGTTCAGCACCATCGAGGGGACCTTCGATGGCGACACGGCGGCGGGCGACATTCACCTTGAGCGCGCCACCGGGCGGGTGAACGTGAGGACCTCGGGAGGGAGCATCGAATTGGGCGAACTGGGCAACGATACTAGCGCGACGACCGCCGCCGGCTCGATCAATATCGGCACGGCGAAAGCCGGCCTGACCGCCAAAACCAGCGGCGGCAGCATCGAGGTGGGCCAATGCGCCGGTCCGGCGGAACTGCGGACGGCGGCCGGCTCGATCCAGGTGAAGTCAGCGAAAGCCCGGCTGGAGGCCAACACGTCCGGTGGCAGCATCTCGATCGACGATGCGCGGGACACGGTCGTGGCGCATACCGCGGCGGGCGACATTACCGCTTCGTTTTCGGCCCAGCCGCACGATGATTGCCGTCTGACGACATCGGGTGGCGGCATCGAACTGAGGCTGGCGGACAAGCTGGCCTTTAACGTCGAGGCCAGGACCAGCGGCGGAGAGGTGACGACAGAGCTGCCGATAGTTTCGACAGTCGTCGGCCATCAGCAGGCCGGGGTGCTCCAAGGGAAGGTCAACGGCGGCGGCAAAGCGCTCCTGCTCAAGACCAGCGCGGGAAATATTTCGCTGCGCAAGATGTGAGGTTGAAAGTTGAAGGTTTTCAGGTTTAGGTTTTCGGCGAGCGGGCGAGCGGAATGGATTGATTGAGTGGTGGCGTAGCGGGGTGGTTGATGGTCTATAGTAAATAGTTGATAGAGCGCGGAACAGGGAGGATGGGCGGAATTGGGAATTGAAACTTGCACGGAACGGCGGGCCAGGGGCGAGGGCGGGGGTCCCCAACTTGCAACCTTCAACCTGCAACCCTTCCCGAAGCCAGTCCTGATTCCGACTCAGACCGCGCGGCTTACTCGGGCGTCACCCGCGTCCTAAGGTTGCGGCGGTTGCGGCAGGGAAATGAGACCCTTCTGGAGCGCGTATTTGGTAAGACCGGCAACGCTGTGGATGCTCAGCTTGCGCATGATGCGCTCGCGATGGGTTTCGACGGTCCGGACGCCGACTTCGAGGCGCGAGGCGATTTCCTTGTTGCTCAGGCCCTCGGCAATGGCGATGAGCACCTCGCGTTCACGGTTGCTGAGTGGGGTGGGTTGACGCCCTTCGCTGCCGCGCACGAATTGGTTGAGCGCGACACGGGCGACTTCCGGGCTGAAAAAGGTTTCCTCGCGGTGGACGGTTTCGATGGCTTTGACCAAGTCGTCGGTGGGAGCTTCCTTGAGGACGTAGCCGCGGGCGCCGGATTGCAGGATGCGGACGACGTAATCCGATTGGCTGTGCATCGACAGGATCAACACCTTGATGCCAGGGTTGTCTTTGTGCAGCAGTTCGGTCGCCGTCAGGCCGTTCATGTTCGGCATGTCGATATCCATCAGCACGATGTCGGGGACCAGTTCCTTGGCTTTGCGGAGGGCTTCCTGGCCGTCACCGGCTTCGCCGACGATGAGCATGTCTTTCAGCTTGGAGAGGCAGGAGCTGAGCCCCTTGCGCACGACGGGGTGGTCGTCGGCGATGAGCACACGAATCGGCCCTTTGCGGGCGGGCTTGGCCGTGCGCAGGGACGCCGCCGAGCCCAGCGGTTCGAGGCTGACAGCAGTCAGAGAATGGGCGGCCGGGCCAGAGCACCTGCTGTTTAAAGGGGAATGAGCAGTTTTCATATTTTGTCCGACCCGGGTGAGAGCAGGCTCCCCGGGCTGCACAGCTTTAGTTGTCCAGAAACTATTCAAATCTGTCTTAAGATTAGACTTGGGAAGGGGGGCGCCACAATCAGGGCAGCCCAGGAACGTGAGCCCGGTAAGAATCAGGAAAGCGGCCCAGGAGAATCCCCGGTGTGAAGCCGTAACTATGCAAATGGGGGTTAATGCCTTTAACCGAACAGACGAGGAGACGGTGTTGATCCCCATAGCTCGGGGCGGGGACGGCCACGTCCCCGAGGAGAGGGTGTTGATCCAAATATCTCGGGGACGTGGCCGTCCCCGCCGCGTTCCCGCCCCGTCAGGTCGGCAGCTCGCGCTGCACCCAGGCGGTGGCGTGCTGGGTGAGTTCGGCCGAGTTTTTCAGGTTAAGCTTCCGCTTAATCTGCTCGCGGTAATACTCGATGGTCTTGATGCTCAGATGAAGTTCCTGGGCGATCTCACTGGTTTTTTTCCATTGGCCAATGAGCTGGAAGACCTCCAGCTCGCGGTCGCTCAAGCCCTGCACCGGTGACTGCTGAACGTCGGGCTTGCCCCGAACCTGCTGCTGGAGCATGCGGGCGCCCAAAGCTTCGCTGACATAAATGTTGCCGCCCAGGACGCGGCGGATGGCGGTGATCACTTTGTCCAGCGCTTCCTGTTTCATCAGGTAGCCCAGCGCACCCGCTCGGAAAGCGATCTCGGCATAGACCGATTCATCGTGGGCGCTGACGACCAAAACCGGCAAGCCGGAGTACTGCGCTTTGATGTTGCGCATCAACTCGAGGCCGCTGCTGTCTTTGAGAGAGATGTCCGCGATCACGAGGTCCGGTTTAAGCTTGGTGATGGCGCTGAGGGCGTTGGAGGCGGCCTCCTCCTCTCCGCAAACGACCATGTCAGGCTGACGGTTAATCAACTGGGCAATGCCATAGCGCACGACTGCGTGGTCGTCCACCAGCAGAATCCGCGTTCGCTTGTCCTTCACTGGCTCTGGTTTGGCCTGGGGCATGGTTGTCTCATGATTAACTCCGCGCCGCCCCGTCCGGGGCGCCCACATATTCCGGCACAGCTCGTTCTTCGAGTGGCCGCGTTGAGCTGGATACTGCAACAAGCCGCCGCCGCGCGCAATAGAATATGAAGGGCGACCTCACTTGACGGCAGGTCATTCGACACTAGACTTTGCCTATGTTTTCCGCGGTTAAGTCCGGCTCAGCCCGGACCGTTGTAGTCGGCGGCGTATGAGAAAGCCGTCCGTTCTGGTCATCTTCCTGACGGTCTTCATCGACCTAATCGGGTTTGGAATTGTCGTGCCGTTGGTGCCGGTGTACAGCCGGCATTTCGGCGCGCAAGGATGGAAGATCGGAGTGATCATCGCGTCCTTTTCCGCGATGCAATTCATTTTCTCACCAATCTGGGGCAGATGGTCGGACCGTTACGGGCGGCGGCCGATCCTGTTGTTGAGCACGGCGGGCGCGGCGTGTTCATACGTGCTTTTCGCGCTGAGTTCGGGCCTGGAAAATCACCAGGCCGCGATTTGGCTGATGATCCTGTCGCGCGCATTCGCGGGTCTGTGCGGCGGCAACATCACCGTCGCCCAGGCCTACATCGCCGACATCACGCCGCCCGAGCAGCGCTCGCGCCGCATGGGACTTATCGGCATGGCGTTCGGGCTCGGGTTCATCTTCGGGCCGGCCATTGGAGGGCTCAGCCTGAAGCACCTCGGCAACACCGGCCCCGGCTGGATTGCCGCTGGACTCTGCGCCGCTAATTTCCTGCTCGCGCTCGCCATCCTGGTCGAAAGCCGGAAACCCGCTTCCGAGCACGTCGCTCCGCGCCCGCACATCGATCAGTGGCTGCACACCCTGGCCCAGCCAAGGATCGGCTTGCTGGTGATCGTTTTTTTCCTGGCGACGTTTTGTTTCAGTTGCTTCGAGAGCACGCTGCCGCTGGTGGTCAGCGACAATTTCCATCTCAATATCCAAAGCGACGCCACCTCAGCCTCGACAGTTTCCTACCTGTTCGTTTTCTGCGGATTGATCGGCGCGTTCGTCCAGGGCGGGGCAATCGGACGGTTGGTGAAGAAACTCGGCGAGCCGAAGCTGATTGCGCTAAGCCTGGTCCTCACCGCGCTCAGCATGGCGCTGTTGCCGTTCATCAACGGCGAGGCCGAGCTTGGCTGGGGCGTCCTGTTTCGCGCCGAGGGCCGGCCGTGGCTCGAGATGCTCGGCGCGCTGGCATTGCTCTCAGTCGGCACGAGCCTGACCAGGCCACCACTATTTGGGCTGCTCTCGAACCTCACGGCGGCGAATGAGCAAGGCGCCAACATCGGGGTCGCGCAGGGCGCGGGCAGCCTGGCGCGCATTCTCGGACCGATTTTCGCCACCAGCTTGCTGCCCGCGCACCGGGCGCTGCCTTACCTGGTGTGCGCGGCCATCCTGCTGGCAACGACCGTCCTGGTCGCAAAACGGTTTCATCACCAAAACCAGCCGCTGCCCGCCGGGGACGTGCCTGAAGCCGCGAAGTGAGGTTGAGCTCCAACTTTCGGTTTGCCGACCCTATTGCAAAACTCCGCAACTGCCGCGAAAGAACGCGAGGAATTCGCCGGGTTATTGAATCTCTGTGCCCTTTGTGCTCTCTCGTGGCCATTTCCTCAACCGCCTCTGTCGGCGCGCTAGTCCTGTTTCTGCAGCCATCGGCTCTTCACGCCGCTAAGCCAGCAGCGAGTGCTCCCTTTTCCTTTGAGGTTCGCCTCGCGCCGGCGCTGACCAATGCACCTGCCGCTGGGCGGTTGTTCGTTATCCTGAGTCGCACGAACTCGCCCGAACCGCGGCTCGCGGTCGGCCGATCCGGGCGAGACGCGCCCCAATCTTTCGCTCGTGACGTGCACGATTTTCGACCGGGCGCGGTCGTGGTAATCGATAAGACCGCATTTGGCTGCCCTGGCGCTAATCTCGCGGAGCTGCCGGCAGGCGACTATTTCCTCCAGGCGCTGTTGGCCGCCAATGCGGACCTCAACTTTCCGAATGCTCCGGGAAACCTCTACAGCGAGTATCGGAAACTACGAATCGAGCCCACCCGGGGACGCACGGTCAGCCTCGAACTCACTCGCCAAATTCCGCCCGAGGAGTTGCCGCCGGACACTGGCCAGACCAGGTTCGTTATGCTGCAGTCGAGGTTGCTGAGTGAGTTCCACCACCGGCCGATTTATTTGCGCGCGGGCATCATTTTGCCGCGTGATTATGACCGCGGGCCCTCGCGCTTCTACCCGCTCTGGATCCGGATTGGCGGTCTTAACACCCGGTGCACCGACATCAGCCGGCTCATGGCCGGGAACTCCGATTTTCGAACGATCTGGCAAGCCGGAACCACGCCGCAGTTCATCGTGCTGCAGCTCGACGGCGCCGGGCCCTGTGGCGATCCTTACTACGTCAACTCGGCGAATAACGGGCCCTATGGCGACGCGCTCGTGCAGGAGCTGGTTCCGTATGTTGAAGGAAAATTCCGGGCGACACGCAGTCCCGGTGCCCGTGTCCTGTCGGGTGTTTCGACGGGTGGCTGGGTAGCGCTGGCGTTGCAGATTTTTTATCCCGACTTCTTTAATGGCGCGTGGTCGTCTTGCCCTGACCCGGTGGACTTTCGCGCGCTGGAACTGGTGAATATCTACGAGGATGGCAATGCTTACGTGAATCGGTTCGGCAACGAACGCCCCAGCGAGCGAGCGGCAAACGGCGACCTCGTGCTCACCATGCGCCAGGAAGTCGGCACAGAAAATCTGCTCGGCCGCGGCGACCGTTACACGATGTCCGGCCAGCAATGGGGCGCCTGGAACGCGGTGTTTGGTCCCCGTGGCATCGATGGCTCTCCCCTGCCCTTATGGGATCCGCAGAGCGGAAAAATCGACCACACGGTCGCCGACCAGTGGCGCAAATATGACCTGAGAGCGGTGCTCGAAGCCAACTGGCCAACCCTCGGCCCAAAGCTCAAGGGCAAGCTGCACATTGCCGTGGGTGAAGCCGACCAATACTTCTTGAACAACGCCGTTCACCTCCTTGACGAATTCCTGTCGCAAGCTGACCCGCCATTCCAAGGCAGAATTGTTTACGGCGCGCGCCAACGACACGGCTGGTCGGACGTGGACCTGACCCAAATGCTCAACGAAATGCAGACGGCGATCAGCAAGGCCCAGAGTCCAAGGTAGGGCGCGCTGTCCCAGCGCGCCGCGAAAAGGTCACTCCCTCCCACCCACGGTGCCCACTGCTTGAAAACTTGAAAACCTGAAAACCTGAAAACCTGCAACTTTCAACCTGTAACCTGCAACCGGGATTTAGGCGCCGCACTCGCGCAGCAGCGCGTCGGTCCTTTCCACCTCCGAACCCATGTTCAGCCGCGCGAAAATGCGGCGTGCGGTTTCGGCGGAGCGGCGCGCTTTGGTGGTCTGCCCCTCATGCGTCTCAAATTCCGCGCACGCGCGCAGCGTCCGCGCCTGTTCCGCTTTGGCTTTCATCTTTTTGAACAGGCGCAGGCTGTGAGTGAAACAGGCGGACGGGTTCGTGGCGGCAAGGCCCTCGAGCGTTTTGTCCCCCGCAACCTCGGACCGGTTGTTCATTTTGGCGGCCGCTCGCCCGAGCACCCGCCAGGCGATAGCCAGGTCCAGTTCATTTCCGGATTCCTTGGCGAGAGCGAGCGATCGCTGGGCGGCCTGCAGCGCGTCGGCGAGCTTGTCCTGGCCCAGACAGGCTTCGCTCAAGAAGCTGAAGGCCTCGGAGAGAACGCTCGATTTGCGCGCGATCGCCAGCGGGATAAGCTCCCGGAGCCCGGCCTCCGCCTCGGCAAATTCGGGCAGGCCCAGCCGCGCTCCGTTCAAGTTGGTCAGGTAAATGAGCTCGCTTTCCCGGCTGCCAATCTGCCGCGAGATCGCCAGGGCTTTCTGGTAAAACTCGACGGCGGTTGAAAAATCTCCGCGCAAGCGGGCGCTTTCCCCCAGGTTATTCCACATCGCTGCGGCATTGCGGCGATCACCCAGCTCGCGGCAGAGAACCAGGCCTTGCTCGAAATAGCGATCCGCCTCGCGGCAGTCGCCACGCTGCAGGTGGACCACACCGCGGAGTTTGAAGCTGGTGGCCAGGCTTTGGCGGTCGCCTGATGCGGTGCAGAGTTCGAGCGTCTCATCCGCCAGGGCCAGCACCGCGTCCAGCTCCGTCAGCCGATACCAGGCCCAGCCTTTGAAGTGCAGCGCCCGGATCCGCTCGCGGCGGCCGCTTTCGCCAAGGCCTCGCGCCAGTTCTTCCGCCTGCCGTGCGGCCTCGAGGGAAGCATGATTGTCGCCGCGCCTCTCCTCGAGGAAGGCAAGGCCGTTCCAGGCGCGAGTTTGAGCGAGCGGGTCACCGAGCCGCTCGGCCAGGCCGCGCATCTGGCTGAAGGACTCGATCGCCTCGGCAAACCGCGCCTGCGCGCCCAGGCTTTCCCCAAGGCCCTCCAGCCAATCGAGATGCTGTCTTGCGACCGCGTTCGATTCGGCCTTTCCTTCCGGCAGCAGCTTGAGCGCTTTGCCAAAATATTCGATCGCCATCGCCGGCTCGTACCCCGCGCGCGCCTGGTGTCCCGCCTTCCCGTACCATTCGGCAGCTTCGCCTCCGCGGCCCGCCTGCTCGAAATGCGAAGCCACCAAACCGGCGAACTCCGTGCTCCGTTCGCCGCTGGCGTGCATCACCCAGGCGGCGACTCGGGCGTGAAGTTCGCGGCGCAATTTTTTCAAGACGCTCTCGTAGGTGGCGGTGCGTAGTAACTCGTGTTTGAATACGTATTCGGTCGCCCCCGCGAAGGCTGAAGTTTCGCGTCGAAAGATCAGTTCCTTGCGCCGCAGCCCGGCCAGTGCTTCGGCGATCCCGGACCGGTTTAGCACCGAGGCGGATGGTTCTGAGGCGCGCGCCGGTTCTGCAGGGGCGCACAGCTGTTCCAGGGCGTTGTCCCAAAACACCCGGCCGACGACCGACGCCCGCTGCAGGGCGGCGCGCTCCTGTGGCGCCAGTTCGTCCAGCCTGGCCTGCAGCACGCCCGTCAGCGTCGCCGGAACGCGCGCCGCCGCCAGCCGCTCCGGTTCAATCCGCCAATGCTCGGCTTCCGGCACGATCACTCTCTGGTCGATGAGCATCTTCACGATCTCCTCGATGTAAAAGGGATTGCCCTCGCCGCCTCCCACAATCAGCTCTTGTAGGGCCTGGGGAACTTCCGGCGCCTTGCGCAGGATGGCACCGACCAGGGCCCGGCTTTCGCGCCGGGACAGCGAATCCAGGTGCAGGCGTTGATGCGCCGGAAGCCCTTCGCCCCACGCCGGGCGGCGCTCGAGCAGCGTGGGCCGCGCCAGGCACACGATCAGCAGCGGCGCCTTCGCGCAGTTCCGGGCCAGATAATCAATCAGGTTGAGCGAACCGTCGTCGCTCCAGTGCAGATCCTCGGCGACCAGCACCGCGGCGCGGAACTCAGGGCCCGCCGCCTCCTGCGGCGTGCCGCGCGCGATTGCAGAGAAGAATTGCTGCAGGCAATGAAACCCGCGTTGCCGAATCTGCTCGGGGTCATTCATCAGTCCGCGCAATTGCGGGCTGGCCGAGAAATCCAGCCCGAGCAACTGGCCGATGAATTGAGCCATGAGCTGCGGCTCCTGGCTCGCCCAGGCCGTGGCGTCGGCAGTCCCCGAAACCAATTTCACCACACCGGTTTCGAGCTTTTCCTTCGCGACCGCCGCCGAATCATTATCCTGGATTTCGAACCGTGCGGCGAAAACGTCCCGCATCAAGGCAAACGGCAAACCCGGCATGTCCGCCGTCGCCTGGCCCCGGAAGAACCGGAACGACTGCGGCAGCAGATCGAACCACTTTTGGAACTCGTGTACCAGCCGGGATTTGCCGATGCCGGCCTCGCCAATGATGGTGACGAGCCGCAATTGCCGCTCTTCCAGCACACTTTGCAGGGCCGATTGGAGCACCTCCAACTCGAGCTGCCGCCCCACCATTTCTGTCTCGATTCCTTCCACTCCGCGCATCTGCCTCGCCACGCCCCGGGCTTTGGCGCCGGAAACCAGGTAGGCCTGGACCGGCTCGGCTTTGCCTTTGACCAGCAACGGCGGCAACGGCTTAACCGTAAAGAGCCCGTAAACGTTGCGGTAGGTATCGTGCGAGATAAGCACTCCACCGGGTGGAGCCGCCGCCTCCAACCGGTTGGCGAGATTGATCGCATCACCTGTGCCCTGAAATTCTCCCCCCGACATCGGTTCCAGTACCACCAGCCCGGTGTGGACCCCCACGCGCATCGTCAAGGGAGGCCGCGCCGCGCCGGGTTCCCGCTCACGCAGGCAGGTTTGCAAGGCCAGCGCCGCGCGCACCGCCTGGGCCGGCGCATCCTCGCGCGCCTGTTTATCTCCAAACAGCGCCATCACCGCATCCCCCATATGCTTCTCGACCGTGCCGCCGTGGCCCACGATTATCGCGTCCAGCCGTTCCCACAACGAACGCATCTGCTCATGCACGTCCTCGGCGTCGGTCTTCTCGGCATACGTGGTAAACCCTGCGAAGTCCGCAAAAAGAATCGTCACCAGTTTACGCTCGGGTGTCACCGGCCCGAGTCGCGAACTCCTTTGCTCTGGCGGCGGTGGCGAGGCGGCGGCCACGGCCTGGCCGCAAGCCGGACAAAACCGCGCCTCGGGCGGCAGCTCCCGCTCACAGCGGCTGCAGTGCGCGGACAACTCCCCCCCGCAATTCAGGCAGAATCGCGCGCTGGCAAGGTTGGCTGTCCCGCACGTTTTGCACTCCATAACATGGCCCTGACCCTTGGTGTGCCGTGGAATCAACTTTGAACTTACCACAAAATAGGCAGGGGCGCACGATTCCAATCGTGCGTCAGGTAATGCCGGGTGCAGGATGGAACTCCTCGGAACCTGTGATCCAGGGGCATTCCAGCACCTTTTGTATGTGAGACCATATATACACCTCCCTGCTCTGGTCCTGACATTGGGTGAGGGGTGGACGCCCTTGCTCTGAGGCCAACGGCCTGCCTCATACCAGCCCAGCAACGCCCTGGGTTTCACCGCCCCCTTTTTGCAGTTGCAGGCCAACGGCCTGCTTCATAAGGTCGGTCGGTTCGGTTCGGACTGATCAATTCGGATACATAATCCGTTATGCCTCAATCCTTCAGCCAAGTCATCCTTCGCATCGTCTTCAGCACAAAGGAGCGCCGCCCCTGGCTTGACCCGGAGATTCGACCTCACATGCACGGGGGTTTAACCACGGATCGCAAGCATAACAAGGATTTCTTTTGGCCATCTGTGAAATCCGTGAAATCCGTGGTCGAAAACTCGAAACAGGACTTTGCGCCTCTGCACCTTTGCGTCTTTGCGTTAAATCTGTTTGCATTGCTACCGATTTATGCGCCAGGAGGAGGCGCTGCACGAAATCGGTCGTGCGCCCACTGAGGCATTACCCAGCATTTCGCGCTGGACTTCCAACCCGGTTCGGCAAGATTACCCCGTATGAGCACTCCAGACCTTCGCGGGGTCCGCATCCTTGCCGACATGACCAATCAGCAAGTCGGCGCTCTGCTCAGCTACGGCGAAGTGCTCCGCTTCGCCCCCGGCGACAAGATTGTCCGCCAGGGCGACCCGGCCGACGCGCTCTTTCTCTTGATGGATGGCACCACCGGCGCCTACTTCACCGACGCGCGCGGCAATGAAACACACTTGCGCACTACCGAGACCGGCGGCCATTTCGGCGAAATCGGGGTGCTCGAGTCCGGCGTACGGACCGCCACCGTCAAAGCCACCACTGCCTGCGTGGCCTTCCGGATGGATGCTCAGCAGTTTCGCAACCTGCTGAAGGCCCCGGAACTGGCGACGCCTTTGTTGCACGGCCTAAGCCGGTCACTGGCGATTCGGCTGGCGGACATTACCAATCGCTTCTCCGAGCTGCGCGCCCTCAAAGACGTCTGGCTCGTTTAGTGGAACCATAGAATCTCCTGGAGGCAATCCGCATGTGGCTCTCGCAACATGGCCTTACTCTGGTCGTCATTGCCGCCGTCACGATTGCCGTCCTCAAGGCCGCCGCCATGCTCAACCGCCGGCTGTTCGCCCGTCTCTTCAAAGACCGGCAGGACCCGGATTCGCAAAAATTGGCGCGCACGCTCACCACCTCCGCGCACTGGCTCATCTCGGTTGGCCTCCTGGTCGTAGCCTTGAGTTTCCTCCTCCGCGAGGTCGGCGTGAACACCGATCGGGTGCTCGAACTGGCGGTGGCCTGGCTGTTGACCAACGGACTGGGCATCGCCATCATCGTCGTTATCACGTTCGTGGCCCTGGAGGGTTCGGGAATCCTCGCTGGCCGGCTCGTGGCCTTTCTCAACCGCGGCAAGCGGGACACCGAGTCCCAGAAACGCGCCGACACCCTGACTTCGGTCACTCGCTGGGTGATGCGCACCGGTATCCTGCTCCTGGCCTCCGTGATGCTCCTGGGCCAGCTCGGAGTGCAGATCGGACCCATCCTCGCCGCTGCCGGCGTGGTCGGAGTCGCTGTGGGCTTTGGCGCGCAACACCTCGTGCAGGATGTCATCAGCGGGTTCTTCCTCCTGCTCGAAGACCAGGTCCGAGTCGGCGACATCGTCCAATTAAACGACAAATCCGGCCTGGTGGAAAAAATCACCCTGCGCATGATCATCCTGCGCGACTTCGCCGGGAACGTCCATTACGTCCGCAACGGGAAAATCGACGTCGTCACCAACATGACCAAGGAGTTCTCCTTCTACGTTTTTGAGATCGGCGTCGCTTACCGGGAGGACCCTGACCAGGTCGCCGCCGTCATCGAGGCTGTCGGCAAAGACCTGCAGAGCGATCCCCTCCTCAAAGAACATATTCTGGCCCCGGTCGAGGTCGTCGGCTTGGACAAATTCGGCGACTCCGCAGTCATCATCAAAGGACGCATCAAGACCAAACCCATCAAGCAATGGTTCGTGGGCCGGGAATTCAACCGGCGCCTGAAGAAGAAATTCGACGAACTGGGCATTGAAATGCCGTACCCCCACGTCACGCTTTATCCAGGCAAAGACAAAAAGGGCGACTCCCCAACCCTCAAAGTCGAAGTCCAGCCCCCCGCGAGTTGAACACCGCCGAGCCGGTACGTCCTCCGTTATACGTAGGAGACGACTGGCGGCTATGTCCTCCCTCTCCCTGCCTTGATGTGCAATTTCCAATTCCGCCGATCCGCCCTCTATCAACTCTTAACTATCAACCATCAACCACCCCGACACTCCATCACTCCACTCCGCCCTCGCCTCCGCGCCTCATGTGCCCGCTCCCTGAAAACCTTCAACCTGCACCCTTCAACTTGCAACCCGCCCCCTTCACCCCGCAACCTGCAACCCTCAGCTGTAACCACATGCCCTTCCTCAACGTCTGTCGAGGCTATGGTGGAACACTCGTTAATGATCAAGATAAGACTGCGTTTAGCAATGGCGTTCCTCTCCGCCCTTCCCATTGCCTCCCACGCCCTCACATTTCTCTCCGGCCCGACGTTTACACCCGCCACTAACGCACCGCTCGCCGGGCTCCTGCAATTAACCACCGACCAGGATTCCCGCGTCAGTGTCTCCGTGACCGACGGAACCAACGCCTGGACCCGTGGCTTTTATGACTATGCCACCACCCATTCCGTCCCGTTGCTGGGGTTCAAAGCCGGCCGGACCAACGTGATTACCGTCACCGTGTATGACAAATCCCGGAACGCCGTCACCGCCGCTCAGCCGCTGCTCTTTATCACCGCTCCCCTGCCCGGCGGCTTCCCCACCAGCGTGCTGTTCACCAACGAACCCGAGAAAATGGAGCCCGGCTACACCCTGTTCAGAATCGCCAATCGGAACACCAAGCGTGCCTATGTGACCGTCGTGGACAATTCCGCCGAGGTGGTGTGGTACAGCACCGTGCCGACCACTTCCGACGTCCGCCAACTCGCTAACGGCGACCTCTTCATCCCGCTCACGACCAATTTCGTCGAAATCGATATGCTCGGGAACACGGTCAACAATTGGAATGTGCCGACCAATTTGACCATCAACCTTCACGACGGCGTGCCAACCCCTCATGACACAATTCTGTATCTGAGTGATGATAGTCGGGTCGAGACCAATTTCCCCACCAGCTCGTCCGACCCCTACGCGTCCACCCAGACCACCAGTGTGCTTTACAACAAGGTCGTCGAAATCTCGGCCACCAACGCCGCCTTGCTCAATACCTGGTCCCCTATCGACGTGCTGGACCCGCGAAGAGTCACCTACCTCACCTTCGACATTAACACACCAATGGGCTGGGATATCGAACACGCCAACGCCCTTATCGAGGATCCCAGAGACGATACCATCATCGTCTCCCTGCGCGACCAGAATGCCGTCATCAAATTCTATCGGCAAACCGGCCAGCTCAAATGGATCCTGGGCCCCCCCGCAAACTGGGGCCCGGATTTCCAGCAATATTTGCTGACGCCGATAGGCGCGACCTTCGAGTGGCAGTTCGGGCAACATGCGCCATTGCTCACGCCGCAGGGCACATTGCTCGTCTATGATGATGGCAATTACCGCGCCAGTCCCTTCGACCCACCCCTGGACGATTCGAACAATTACAGCCGCGCCGTCGAATACGACATCAACGAGCAAACCATGGAAGTGTCCCAGGTATGGGATTACGGCCGGACCAATTCGGAACCCATTTATACCGACCGCGTCGGGAACGCGGACTGGCTGCCGCAAACCGGAAATGTCCTGGTCACCTTCGGTTACGTCGTTTATGTGAACGGCGTCCGGCCCAGTCCAATCGCGCCCGCCGCCTCGATGGTCCGAATCAAAGAAGTCACCCACGACCCGGTTCCTGAAGTCGTGTTCGATCTCGCCTACTTCGACTACGGCAATGCTGACGGCACCTACCAGGGCTACAGTGCCTACCGTAGCCACCGAATTCCGGATCTATACGCCCACCCGGCGCAGCCCGTCGCCGATTTGACCGTCAACTTTCAAAATGGCATGCCGCACCTCCAATTCTCGGCGGATGAAACCCGAACCTACACCATCGAGGCCTCAACCGACCTGGCCGATTGGCAGGCAATCGGCCTCGCTTCCCAATCGGGCTCCCCGGGGAATTTCGATTTTGATGACCAGGGCTCGAACGAGTTCGCCGTCCGCTATTACCGCGTCGTTTCTCAATAGGTTGCTGCCGCTGCTATTCCTGACGGCCCGAACACAGTCATACTCTGCGCCCACACAACTGTGCCGGTCGCGGCCACGACCGATGGCGATGTGGGCGTTGCGAGTGAAAGACCCTCACGCCTGCGATCTATAGCTATCTACACCCGGCCTTGGACTTTGGACTCTGGCCTGCGGACTCTGGACTGTGGACTGTGGACTGTGGACTGTGGACTGTGGACGTTCGACTTGAGGACCGGTTCAGCGCAAGAACAGTTGCGCGGCGGCATCGGCGAACCGCAGCCCTTGTGGGGTGAGCCGGAACCGGTCGTCGCTGAGTTTGCCCCAGCCCTGCTGTTCCAACTGCGACATGTCCCCTGCCCACTCCCGGCGCAGGTCGTGGCCGGTAACCTGTGCGAACTGCTCGAATGGCCAGCCCGCGATCATGCGCAACCCAAACGCGGCCGTCTCTCCGGCCCGAGCCAGCGGCGACAACTCTTCCCTTGACTCAATGGCCCGTTTGCCCTTTTCCAGTTGCTCGCAATACAGTTGCGTGTTGGACCAGTTCTTCGTTCGCACACCGCGAACATAACTGGTCGCACTGGGCCCCAACCCGTAGAACGAGCCGCCGCGCCAATAGTTCAGGTTGTGGCGGCAGGCAAAAGCAGGAGGGACCAGCGACGATGGCGGAGTGTTGCGCGCAAAATTGGCAACTTCATACTGTTGAAACCCGGCGGAGGTGGCCCGGTCCACCAATTCATCGTACATCGCACAGGCCAGATCTTCGTCTTCATCAAACTCGCCTGCGTGCAATTGCGCATAGAGAGCGGTGTCCTCCTCATAGATTACCTCGTAACTCGAGACATGCTCGCTGCCCATCGCGGTCGCCTCGGCCAGTGTCTCGCGGCACACCTCCAGCGTCTGACCGGGAATGGCGAACATCAGGTCCAGGTTCACGTTGTCGAAGCCGGCTTGGCGCAGAATATCGAACGACTTGAATGCCATCTCGCGCGTGTGCACGCGCCCCAGGCGCTCGAGCAACCCATCATTCAGGGATTGCACACCCATGGAAACCCGGTTGACGCCATACGAACGAAGCAATTTGGCTTTGTCGAGCGAGACGGTCGCAGGATTGCATTCGACCGTCCATTCGGCTGCGCCTAGCAGGTTCAGCCGTTCCATGGCACGAAGGATCTGTTCCCATTGCCGAAGGTTCAGCAGCGAGGGAGTGCCGCCGCCAAAAAATACTGTGGTCGGCTTGAGATCAGACGCGACCATTTCCATCTCGCGGATGAGCGCGGCAACGTAACGGTTGATGACATCCCCGCCGGACGGCTCCGAATAGAAAGCGCAGTACGAGCACTTCTGCGCGCAGAAGGGCACGTGCACATACAGACTGGCAATAGCCTCGGACCACAATTCGAGCATGGCATCAGCATAATCCGAGTCCGTCATGCGGGCTACCGAAAAGCCGGTCGTCATCTCTTCACGTTTTCACGTTTCACGTTTCAACGCCTTAACCCCGGCGCAGGCCAACGTTCTCATTGCGTTTTGCGCGCATTGCACTTTAATTTCCCGCCATGAAAATTGTACTGGCATATTCGGGCGGGCTCGATACCTCGGTGATCCTGTCGTGGCTGAAGGAAAGGTATGACGCGGAGATCATCACTTTCTGCGCCAATATCGGCCAGGAAGAGGAATTGAGAGGACTCGAAGCCAAAGCCAGAAAGACCGGCGGCTCCAAATGCTACATCTTGGATTTGCAGGAGGAGTTCGCGCGCGACTTCATCTTTCCGATGCTCCAGGCCGGCGCCATTTACGAAAGTCAATACCTCCTGGGCACGAGCATCGCCCGCCCGCTGATCGCCAAGGGAATGATCGCGGTTGCCCGCAAGGAAAAAGCCGACGCGCTGGCCCACGGCGCCACCGGCAAAGGCAACGACCAGGTCCGGTTTGAACTCACCGCCGCCGCGCTCGCGCCGGAGCTCCAGGTCATCGCCCCCTGGCGCGACGCCTCCTTCCGTGATCAGTTCCCCGGCCGGGCGGAGATGATCGCTTACTGCGAGGAAAAGAAGATCCCGGTGCAGGCCTCGGCCAAAAAACCCTATTCTATGGACCGCAATCTCCTGCACATCTCCTTCGAGGCAGGCATCCTCGAGGACCCGTGGATGGACGCCTTCGCCCCTAAGAACAAAGACATGTTCAAACTCAGCGTCGCCCCCGAGGACGCTCCCAACAAGCCCGAGTATGTCACGCTCGCCTTCAGGAAAGGCAACTGCGTCACGGTGAACGGCAAGACGCTGAACCCGCTCGGGGTGATGAGGGCCTTAAACAAGCTCGGAGGCAAACACGGCGTAGGCCGCGTCGATATGGTCGAGAACCGTTACGTAGGCATGAAATCGCGGGGCGTCTATGAAACCCCGGGCGGCGCCATCCTGCACTTTGCCCACCGGCAAATGGAAACCATCACTATGGACCGGGAAGTCATGCATTTGCGCGACTCCCTCATCCCGCGGTACGCGGAGCTGGTGTACTATGGATACTGGTTTGCGCCCGAGCGGTTGGCCTTGCAGGCCTTTGTCACCGAAAGCCAGAAGAATGTGACCGGCACCGTGCGAGTGAAACTCTACAAAGGCAACATCATGGTCGCCGGCCGGAAATCCCGGGTCAGCCTGTATAACCCGGCCATCGCCACCATGGAAGCCGACCCGACCAAAGCCTATAACCAGGACGACGCCACCGGCTTTATCCGGTTAAATGCGCTCCGGCTGAAGGTAGCCGCGAAGGTGCATAAGAAGTGACTCAAACGTCACTTTCCAGCAAGCACCGCCGACGGCGTCAACTCAACCACCTCGTCGCTGAAGGGGATGCCGCGCCGCTGGACGATCATCAGTTTCATCATCTGCTTGAAGACCGGTTGCAGGGCCGGGAAGCGCAGCCCCAGCCGCCCCGTCGGCAACGAGGAGACCACCAGCCGCATAAAGGCCTCCAGCGAAACGACGTTGCCGTAAATTGCGCGGTTCGAAACGACCACGTGCGGCCAGTGGCCCGGAATCACACATCCGGTAAGGCTGCAACGCAAATCCCGGCGCGAGAAACCCAGCACCGGGAACCCGCCCTGCCGCAGCAGCCCTACCAACTGTCCAAGTTCGGAGGACAACACGCCGAAGACCGCCCGGTTCAGTTCCGGAGAAGCATTGCCGCCCACCAGACCGTATTCGTAGGAGTATGGGGTCGGCAGCAGCAACTTGTCTCCAGTGACCTCTTCGTCGCCGGTTAATCGCTCGAGCCGCAGGCAGCCGAATTCGGCCGTCAGCGCCCAGCCTCGGAACACATCACTCCGGCCGAAGCCGGTGACCCCGTAGGAGGTCGCTTTTCCAAGCAGCCCGAAAACCCGCGTGCCTTTGCGCAGCAAGCACATCTGCACCGGGGTGCCCTGCCTGTTCAAAAAAGTGGCCATGTTTTCGATTTTGGATTATGGGCGCGCCCGGCGAAAGCAGTGCCTTAAAGCCGCCGTGTTCCTTCCGAACGCCAGCCGAAATTCACAATCCACATGCGGAGAACATACACCGCCCCACGTGAAGAGAATATCCGTATTGTTGGCAAGCGCAGACCGGAAAGTTTGGGACAGGAGTGGTGATGCGTCATGCGGGAGCCGTGAAATACAGTGGGTGAGGCGTTGAGTCTCTCTTTCGTTTTGCGTCTGAGCCGGTCTTTTGTCACTCTCGGTCGCGCTCGGATACTGGCAGACAAACTGAGCTCATAACTTAGACTCCATTTCGACGATGAAAAACCAATTTGTGCGATTCTTGATGGTAGCGCTCGTGGGGGCGACCGCTTGCTCGATGCTTTCGCTCGCTGTCGCTGAACCGGCGTTTGAATTCCGTGAAGTTAACAACGGCACAGGGCTGGAGCTGCAGGAAAACGGCAAGCCGGTTTATGTCTATAATTACGGCCTGATCCTGGCCCCGGGCTCGGCCGAAAGGATGCGGCGCTCGTCTTACCTGCACCCGGTTTATGCCCCGGATGGCACGGTGCTGACTGACGATTTCAACCGGGACCACCCTCATCACCGGGGCATTTTCTGGGCCTGGGAAGTCGTCACGGTCAACGGCAAGACCGACGACGTGTGGACGGTGAAAGGATTCAGGCAGAAGTTCGTCCGCTGGAAAGCGCGAGAAACCAACGGCCCCCTGGCACGCCTGGCGGTCGAGAATGGCTGGTACGACGGCGACCGGAAATTCGTGAAGGAAGAAGTGGAAATCGTGGCGCATCCGGCGAAGAAGACCCAGTGGATCTTGGATTTTACGCTGAGCTTCGAGGCGCTCGACCAACCGGTGGTGATCGTCGGCACACCCGACAGCCAGAAAGGATACGGGGGGTTCGCTTTTCGAACTGCTCCGCGTGACGGCGGCGCCGCGCAAACAATCATTCGCACGGATACAGGGATCAGCGAGAAAGACGGCGTGCTGTCCCGCCATCCCTGGGCGGAGATCGCCGGCAGCTTCAATGGCACGGAAGCCGGCGTTCGCATCGAAGACAACCCTTCGAATCCGGGTTATCCCACCAACGGTTGGCTGATGCGCCACAGCTTCGCCCTGCTGAATGTCTCCTACCCCGGCCTCGAACCCGTCACACTCCAACCCGGCAAACCGCTCGTGCTGAAATATCGCGTCATCCTCTTCCTGGGCAAAACGGCAAAGCCGGAGTGATGTCCACCGCAGATCAGTCGCTCGCTGCGTGCACTGTCCGCGCCTTCACATAATCATTCATTACCGCCTCGCGCAACAGCGGTGGCGGGACTAACCCCTGCGACAGGATGAAGTCATGGTAGCTCTGGCGGTCGAAGCTCTTGCCTAGCATCCGCTCGGCGTCCGTACGCAACTCCATCAACCGCGAGTAGCCAACAAAATATGATGGCGCCTGCCCCGGCGCCCAGAAGGTGTAACGCTCCACCTCCTCGGTCGCCATGGCGTGCGACAAGATCACTTCGTCCTCCAGCACATGATACGCTTCCTCGCGTGTCATTCGGCCTAACTGCAGCGAGGGATCCAGGAACGCCCGAGCCGCGCGCATGAGCCGGTGCTGCAGCGCGATGAGCTGGCCATCGAGCGGCTCGTACGGCTTCAACTCCGCTTCGGCGTACAGTGCCCAGCCTTCGACATTCACGCTGTTGAACGCAAACAAGGCACGCGCGAGCGAAACGCCCTTCTCGATCACTGCCGCGAACTGCAGTTCGTGGCCGGGCCGGGCTTCGTGCGCGCTGAGCGTCCACGAGGCGGCATCGAATGTGAAATCGTCAAGACCCAGGTCGCCCTTTCCGGTCGCCGACGGGATCCGCAACGGCAGCACAAAGGCCCCTTGCTCGCCGGTGTTCCCGATCAGGCGGGGGATGTCCATGTGCGGCGCCGGCGTGGCTGCCGTCTCCGCTTCCGAAGCGATCCGAAACTTCGTCTTGTGCTGCGGCAGGGTGACGATGTGGTTCGCGGCGATTATCTGCTCGATCTCTTTCATCCGTGCTTCGTAGTGCGGAAGGATGGCGTCACCGGCGAACTGCTGCTTCTTCAATTCGCGGATCACGTCGCGATAGTCGGTCGATGTGAATCCCTTCTCCTTCGCCACGAGCGGCGCAAGCGCATTCATCTCGTTCTGGATCTCTCGGAACGACGTCTTCGCGCGGCTGATTAGCTCTTCGACCGGCATGTTATTGCCGAACTGCTTGAGCGAAAAGCGATACAGCTCTGGCGGCTGGCGGAAATCGGTCGTCGCCCGAGGCATGACGTCGCTCTGGAGGAAACCTTCGTACTCATCGACCTGCTTCTTCAATTCAGCGAACAGCGCTTCGTAGCCGGCGACCTTAAACTTCTTGAACAATTCATCTACCCCCGCCACATAACGCGGGCTGTTGCCCATGTCCTTGACAACGTTGTCCTTGAAAGGTCCGACGAGACCTTTGTCGGCAAAATGAGCGCGGGTGTAAGCCATCGCCTGGCGCGTTAGGGGCGTAGTCCCGGGCTCCAGCCCCACATACTTGCGCAGGCGGACGAGCGCCGCGCGGCGGCGTTCCGGCGCTACCTGCTCGTCGAGCAGCCCGCGCAGACCCTGGAAGACGGTCTGCGGAACGTCGAAGTAGGGGAGGTTGTACTTTTCGCCAAGGCGGGTGCCTTCAATCTTGAGTTTCGCCGAGTTGGTCAGAATCTGCAGATCCTGGCGGATGGACGAGTCTTTCTCAGTTGCCAGCCTTGCGTCGAGTTGCTGAATGGCAACGTCGAGGTCAGCAATTGTCCGGGCGTTAATGTCGAGCGGCAACGTGGTCACATCGGTGTCATGCCCCTCGACCCCGAACCGCGAGGCAGTCTCGGGCGCGTAGTTCGCCAGGACCGTAAGCAGGATCGCGGAATTGGTGTTGCTCCGCTCCACCCACTCGGGTGAGGGTGCGGCGAATACCGGCAACGCGATGGCGAGAAGAACGACGGCTGTCAATCGGCTGATTGGCATAAGCACTGATAGGTTCATGACCGCCGGCGGAGATGCAACAAAGTCGCCAAGCCCACCAGCAAATGGATACGAATCAACTTCTAACCTTCAAACCCGCGGAGCGCAAGTGGCAGGCAAACCCTCCAAGGCCAACGCGAAGAGCCAGAGCGCTGCCCGTTTCGATTTCCTGCTTGGCGAGGCAGCGCCAGCCTCATACAAAGGGCGCGGTTTCTATGGGTAACCGGCGCCAATCGGACTTTGCCAATGCCATGGTGCTCAGCCTGGCATTGGTCGCAACGTTATTTCTGGTCGAAGGGATAACGCTCGTGTTCGGTCTGCCCCTGCAGCGGTTTGGCATCGTGCCCCGGACCGAGGCTGGGCTGCCTGGCATCCTTTTCGCCCCGCTGCTCCATGCAAGCCTAAGGCACGTGCTGTCGAACGCCCTCCCGCTGTTCGTGCTGCTGGTGCTGCTGCTGAGCAACCGGGCGTATCGGCCCTACAGCACACTGGCGTGGATCTGGGGTGCGAGCGGCCTCGGCACGTGGTTGATTGGCCGCGGCAACGCCGTGCATATCGGCGCCAGTTCAGTCGTTTTTGGGCTCGCGGCGTTCCTTATCGTGGCCGGCTTTCTCATGCGAAGTTGGCGCTCGGCATTCGTGGCGCTTTTTGTCGCTGTGTGTTACGGCGGCATTTTCTACGGGATTCTTCCCCAGGCCGGCCCGATTTCCTGGGAAGGGCATCTGTGTGGCGCCGTGGCCGGAGCCTGGTCGGCGGCGAGGCTGAAACGGTAAGTCCAAAATCCCAAACCTCCATAAACAGCCGTGAAGAACTTTCGGCGGCGAAGTCTTGTTTCGCCGAGGAGGGAGTTAGTAGAATGCATTTTTATGCGTTCGGCCAGACACAAGCGGCGCTCAGCCCGGGCAGCGGGAGGCACGGTCTCTCGTCGCGCACCCAGGGTGATGGTGCTGGGAGTCGGCGCGTTTGCACACAGCACTGCGCAAATCCTTAAAGAGTCTGGAGCGGAAGTCTCGACCTATCTAACCCGCAATTATGCACATCACGCGCCTTCGCTGGCCGGTCCGGTTTACCGTCGCGACCAGTTTCCGTCACCGGTCCCTTTGCTGCTGGAAAACGCGGTGGACCTCGTGGTGCCAATGTCGATTGATTGGGCTCAGGCGCCCTGGAAAGACGAATTGCTCGCCGCAAAGGTGCCGATCTTTTCTCCAACCGGTGAAGCAATGAGAATCGAGCGCGATCGGGATTTTGCCCGGACGCTCTGCCATCGGTTCAAGGTGCCGTTTCCGCAGGCGCATGTGGCCCGGAACCGGCTGGAAGCCGAAGCGCTGCTGCGAAAACACCGGCGCCCGTTTGTGATCAAGAACCCGTTGTGTTCGCCCACCAGCCCCATTCATACAATCCTTTGCGAAACACTGGAGGACACCCGTTCGTGGCTCCAGGAGCTTGATTACGCCGAAGGAGTTTTCCTGCAGGAATATCTGGGCCGCAAGGAAGCGGGCCACATAGCGTTGGTGAGCGGCGGCGAGCTTTATTCTCTGGTGACCAACCAGGAATACAAACGGGCGTTCGCCGGGAACATGGGCATTGTCGCGGGCGCCCCGCTGGGCGGCCTGGTCGAGAAGGACCCGGGGGACAAGTATGGGCTGGCGCACGAACTGCTCGAACCGCTGCTGCCATGGTTTCGCGAGGTAAAATACCACGGCCCGATCCAGGTAACCGCCATCCACCACAAAAAGCGGTGGCATGTGCTCGAGTACAACGTCCGCATCGGGGTGACCTCGGGAGCAATGCTGCTACGCTTGCTGGCCAACCCGGCCGAAGTCTTGCTCCTCACGGCGCAAAACAAGAGACTGGATGTAAAGTTTGCCGAGGGACGCGACTTCGGCTGTTCGGTGACATTGGCCGGTTACGGATATCCGTACGTCTGGCTCCAGGGACCCGCGGTCCCGGTGGAGCGAAATGGAGAATTCGATTGCGATGTGTGGTGGAATGAAGTCACGCCTGACGGAAATGGCGGGCTGATGGCGACCGGACATCGCATCGCGGATGTGATTGGTTTTGGCGGAGATTTGAATGAAGCCGCGAGGGCGGCCTACAGGAATATCAGCAAAATTCGCACCCTTGGCAGCTACTACCGCCGGGACATTGGCCAAAGCCTCTGGCCGCCCGGGCATGATTAGCCTTCGTCTTATGACTCCTTTACCGCTTGATGTTCTTGAGCGTCAGAGCTCAGCACCAAAAAACTCCGCCTTGGAAGCGACCGAATTGCATAAGCAGGAGCCTGCTGTGCGCGGCCTCTCCGACCTGCCGCCACGACCGGCCTGGATCGAAATCGACCTCCGCCGTCTCAGGCGGAATTTTCAACTGATTACCCAGTACATACCCGCCGGCCTGCAGCTGCTCGCAGTTGTGAAGGACGAGGCCTACGGCCATGGCGCGCTGGCAGTGGCAAAGATTGCGCTGGCGAGCGGCGCGACTTGGCTCGGCTTGAGTACGCTGCACGAAGCAATCACTTTGCGGGAGCGGGGGATTCGCACGCCCATCTTGCTTTTGGGCGACCGCCAGGCAGACGAGTTGCCGTGGTGCATCGCTCATGATTTGACCTGCTGCGTCAGTGAGAGCGACTCGGCGGCGCGTCTGAGCCATTTGGCTATCCGCACCGGCAAAACTGTGCCGATCCACCTTAAAATCAACACCGGGATGAACCGGTATGGGGTGCGCTGGGACCAGGTTGGGCGTCTCGCTGAATTCCTGGCCAGGACGAAGGGCCTCGCGGTGGGAGGCATTCTGAGCCACTTCGCCCAATCCGACGAGGCCGACAAGACCTTCGCCCTGCTGCAATTGGCCCGGTTTCAAGAAGCACTCAAGGGGGTGGCCGCGAGCGGGTTGCTAGTCGGTTGCCGTCACCTATGCAACAGCGGCGGGTTTTTGGATTTGCCCCAGGCGCATTTCGAGATGGTGCGACTGGGCATCCTGCCGTTAGGAGTTTATCCTTCCTCCGTCTGCCGGCGAGTTCCCGGGATCCAACCGGTGATGACGGTCAAGGCCCGGATCGCGAACGTCCAATGCTTGCAGCCCGGCGACTCCGTCGGCTATGGAATGCGCTACACCGCAACTGTTCCGCGGCGTATCGCCGTGCTGCCCATCGGATACGGGGATGGCTTTCCACGCGTGCGGAATCAGGGATTCGCCCTGGTCGGAGGCCGGCGCGCCCCGCTCGTTGGGGGGGTCGCGATGGACGCCTTAACCGTGGACATCACCGAGATTCCCGCCGCCCGGCCATGGGACGAGGCGGTCCTGATGGGACGGCAGGGTGATGACGAGATCACCGTTCACGAAATTGCGAAACTGAAGAACTCTGTTTCTTACGACGTGCTGACAAGCTGGCGCGCGCGGCTGCCGAGAGTCTATCTCGATGCGGAGACGGAGGCATGAGGCTCCTTTTTTCCGAGAGCGAAGCCGATTACGCCCACTATGTTTTTCCGTACGCAATATGGGCGTTTCCAGAGCCAGACGAGACCCCCGCCGACCTCTTTAACCTGGGTTTCCTTCCATCGTCACGCAACCTGGACCGGTTCTATCTGTGTCGCCAGGTGCGGATCGCCCTGCGCCAATTCCGGCCCTCTTCGGAAAACCGGCGGGTCCTGCGCAAAGGCACGAGCATCGGCGCCCGGCTCATTCCCCGGGCGGAATTTGATTACACGCCCCAGCGGCGCCAGTTCTATAAAACCTACTCTGATATCAAATTCGGCAAAGACGTAATGTCGCTGGAGCGTTTGGATTCGCTCTTCAGCGGTAAAATCATTTCGCACCTGCTGTTGTTCACGGATGCGAACACCGGCGCCGAGGTGGGAACGGTTTGCCTTTACATTGAGCCGAGCGCGATGGCGTACTATTATTATGCCTTCTACGACCTCAATTATTACACCCGCAATTTAGGGATGTATATGATGGCCAGCGCAGTCGGGTTGTTCGCCGAGCGAGGCTTTGCTTTTCTTTACCTGGGGTCGTGCTATCAACCGAATGCGCTGTACAAGACCCAGTTCAACGGGGCGCAGTTCTTCACCGGTTCACGCTGGTCTGAAAACCTCGAGGAACTGAAATTCCTCCTCAAGCGCGATGAGCCGGAACACCACTTGTTGGAGAGCGAAGAGTATCTCAAAATCTTTTGCGGGAACGACTTGGCGCAACTGGCACGTGGCACTGCGTTCCGCATGCAGATCAAATGAAAGTCGCGACACCCGAAACCAGGGAAACCTCTCCAGCGGAGATGCGGGCTCAAGTGCTTGCCGGGTTGACCCGCGAGCCGCTGGATGTGCTCGTGATCGGCGGAGGCATTGTCGGAGCCGGCGTGACGCGTGACGCGGCGATGCGCGGATTGCGAGTAGGGCTGGTGGAGCAACACGATTTTGCCTACGGAACCAGCAGCCGTTCGAGCCGTTTGCTGCACGGCGGCTTGCGTTACCTGGCACAGGGGCGGCTCGGTCTGGTGCACGCGGCCAGCACGGAAAAGAAAATCATTCACTACATTGCACCACACCTCGCCGAGCCGCTGCCGTTCATTTTTCCGACTTATCGCGGCAACCGGGAATGGGTGCTGTGGCAATTGAAAATCGGTGTGAAGCTCTATGACCTGTTGTGCGGGGGACGCAACTTCGGAAATTCGACCTGGCTGAGCCGAGAGCAGGCGATGCAGAAGGTGCCGGGCTTGAGGCTGGAGGGCTTGAACGGCGCGGTGCGTTATTACGATGGGTTCACAAATGACGCGCGGCTCACGCTGGACACGCTACGTTCAGCGGCCAACCATGGCGCTCTGCTGCTGAATTACTGCCGGTTTACCAACGGGAACAATCAAGGTCTTTGGCATTGTGAAGTAGAGCCGGAATCCGCAGGGCGCCCACAGAAGATTCTGGCACGCGCGGTGGTCAACGCCACCGGGCCGTGGGCCGGTGGCGTGCCGCACAGCCGGGTCAAATTGCGCATGACCAAAGGCGTTCACCTCGTGGTGGACCGGTCGCGACTGCCGGTGCCGGAGACAGTGGTGATGACGGAAGGCAAACGCATTCTCTTTGCCATTCCCTGGGGCGAACGCACCATTGTCGGCACCACCGATACTGATTACCGGGGTTCGCTCGAAGACGTCCGCGCCGAACCGGCGGACATCAGCTATCTGCTGGAGGTAACCAATCGGTTTTTCCCGGGAACCAGCTTGGCTGAGCCAGACGTAATAAGCACCTGGGCGGGTGTGCGGCCGCTACTGGCCCAGCCCAACGGCGAACCGTCAGATGTCTCGCGCTCTCATGAAATCCGGCACCCGGAGCCCGGTTGGTGGGATGTTGCCGGGGGCAAACTCACGACGCACCGCCTGATGGCCGAGCAGACCGTAGATAAAATCGCCAAGACTTTAAGGGGGTCGGAGAAATCAGAAGGGATCAACAGGTTAGCCGGCCTGGGGGAATCTCGCACTGCAACCGAACCGCTGCTGCCGGCGGCTGAGACGGCGGGAGTGAGTGGCATCCTGCCTCCCAAGCCAAGTCGCCGAGCGGTTGAGCACTACATCAGCCGCGAATGGGCGTCGCACCTGGAGGACGTGATGCTGCGCCGCACAGGTTGGCATTATTATTTCAGGGACGCCCCACAAAAGGCACAGTTTGTGGCCGACTGGATGGCCGAGTTTCTGGACTGGCCGGCCGAGACCCGAACGGCCGAGCTGGAGCGATACGCGCACGTGACCGGTGCTCTGAACCCAAGTGGCCCAGCGAGCCCAAACGCGGCAGTGCCAACTCGGCACGCTCCGCAATGACCCGAAGGCCGCTCAGGAATCTCCTAGTCGCGCGAGCGGGCTCGTTGAGCTTACGTTCTGAATATGATGCTGCGTCGCGACCAGAGCGAGTCTCCCACTCCTCCCCAGTCTTTCGCTGCGACGAAATTCAGTCAGCCACTCGCCGACCTTAAACGTCGCCAGGAACTGCCCGCTTATAGTTCATCAATTCTCAGCGCAGGCGCGTTTTTACTGACCGAATCGCTTGAGTCGCCACCATTCGGCTCGACGGCAGATCCCCTTTCCGCCCCTCCCTGGCAACGACTCGCTTCGGAGTCCAGTGACGTCTTGCCGGCCAGCAATCCGCTCTCCTTCAGACAATGGCTTAACTCGACGATAGCCTCGGAATCCCGATCCCGCCTGGCCGCCTGGCCCCGATTCTCCGCCGCCGTGCGGTCCATACGCGGCCGCTGGTAAGTAACCGCGGGGCGCCGGTCCCGGGGTTACCGATGTTGAGTTGTTTCTTCTTGCGCCCGACGGCGGGGATTGCAAACGTTTTCTCATGACATCCATGAATCGCCGAGCCTTTCTCAAAGGAGCCGCTGCGGGCGCTGTCGTTTTTGCCTGCCGGAGCGACGGCCGGTCCGCAACTAAGGATTTGGAGCCGATTCGCGCCGAGATTAGGAAACGCCACAGCGAGAGTGTGCGACGGCTGCAACAATGGATTCATCAGCCGTCGATTGCTGCCGAAAATCGTGAAGTGTCTGAAGGCTGCAAGCTGATGATGCAGTTGCTGCGGGAGGCGGGGTTTCAGCAGGCCACGCGAGTGCCGACCGACGGCCAGCCGGGCGTCTTCGCGACACTGGATGCGGGCGCGCCACGCACTATCGGGTTGTATTTCATGTATGACGTGAAGCAAGTGGACCCGGCAGAGTGGTCTTCGCCGCCCTGGTCGGCGACGTTGTTAAACAAGCCAGGCCTGGGCCAGGTGGTCGTAGGGCGCGGCGCCGTGAACCAAAAAGGACCGCAGGCGGCGATGCTCGCCGCGCTGCACGCGATCCGCGGCGCCGGGCGCAAAATCCCAGTCAACCTGGTGCTCGTCGCCGAAGGGGAGGAGGAAATCGGCTCGCCGCATTTTCCACAAATCGTCGGTCGACCCGAGATCCGGGCGGCGCTGGCGCGTTGCGCCGGCATCTTCATGCCTTCCGCGAGTCAGGACCTCGATGGCGTTGTCACGATCGATCTCGGCGCCAAAGGAGTGATCGAACTTGAACTCGTCTCGAGTGGCGAAAAATGGGGACGCGGTCCCCGCAAGGACATTCACTCGTCAAACAAAGCACGGCTTGATAGCCCCGCCTGGCACCTCGTTCAGGCGCTCACCACTCTCGTGTCGAAGGACGGAAATACGCCGGCCATCGAAGGCTTCGCCGACAAGGCGCGGCCCATCAGCGCGGCCGAAAAGGCGATGGTAGCGGAAGGGGCGCGCCGGATGAGCGAGGCGCAAACGAAGAAGCTGTTAAGCGTCGAACATTGGGTCGACGACGTCGTCTGGGAAGAGGCCCTCGAAAGGCTGGTGTCCCGCCCGACCGTAAACATCGAGGGATTGGTAGGAGGCTACACAGGGCCCGGCGGCAAAACGATCCTGCCGCACCGAGCGGTAGCCAAACTCGATCTGCGGTTGGTGCCGGACATGACGGCACAGGAGGCGCTCACCGCATTGAAACAGCACCTGGCTAAACGAGGCTTTGGCGATATCGAGGTGAACATGACCGGCGGATATGATCCGAACAGCACTCCGGCAGATTCCGGGCTGGTGCAGGCACAAACCGCAGTCTACCGCCGGCATAGCATTGATCCCCTGCTTTGGCCACGGAGCGCCGGCTCCTGGCCCGGCTATGTCTTCACGAACCCGCCACTCCGGTTGCCGGCCGGCCATTTCGGCTTGGGCCACGGCAGCGGCGCTCACGCACCGGATGAGTATTACGTCATTGAGTCCACGAACCGGCAAATCGAAGGCATCGACGGCGCCGTATTTTCCTTCGTCGAGTATCTCCATGAGTTGGGTGCAGGATAAACACAAATCCGATTATGAGTGAGCCTGTTATCTTCCAGAAATCGCCCATCGTGCAAAAAGTCGAGCCCGGCACCTACTGGTGGTGCGCGTGCGGACGGTCAAGAAGCCAACCCTTCTGCGACGGTTCGCATAAAGGCACAGGGCTTGGGCCAAAGCAGGTGGAAATCACCGCAGCCAAAACGGTCGCCTGGTGCGCCTGCAAGCATTCGCACACGACCCCGTTTTGCGATGGGACACACGCCAGTTTATAACCTCTGGCGCCGCCAAAACGTTAAAACGTTAACCGTTGGGTGTCACAGCACGCCTTCTTAACGATTTAACGTTTTAACGTTTTAGCACGTAGGCGTGTCAGCCTTTGCGTTTAAACAGCCCGCTCGTGTCGGCGAGGTTGAGCTCGGAGAGATCGAGTCCCGCGCCGGGGTCGCGCTCCTGAGCACGCACCATTTGCTCGGCGACCTGTGCGGCGGCGGGAACAGCGTAGTATTTGACGACACCGACGCTCACCTGCGCCTTGAAGATAATCACCATCAGGCAATTCTCGTCGACACAGATCACAAACATGCTGAACTTTTCGCCTTGCTGATAAACACTGTTGAAGCTGGTTTCGTGGACGAGGTTGGCAATGGTTTGGTTGGCCATGAAGGCGCCCGACGCCAGCGCGGCAATGGTGGTGGTGTCGAACTGCCGGGCATCGCCCTGGCTGGTGAGCAGGAAACCGCCCTTGTCGATGATCAAAGCGGTCGTGGCGTCGCTCTTTTCGAGCAACTCCCGCAAGGCGTCATCGAGGCGCTCGATGTCCTCCTCAATAAGTTGAGGCAGCGTGGCCATGTCATGCGTACTGCGGGGTGCCCTGGCTGACGAACTTGTGCAACAACATTCGGGTGATCATGTTGAGCGTCTCGAACACGCCTTCACACTTGTGCGCGACGGAAGAGAAAGATGGCACCTGCACCTCGCGGTTGTTGAGCAGGAACTCCATGTACTCGGCCGGGGCCACGTTGGGCAGATCCCGCTTGTTGTACTGCAAGACGTAAGGGATTTCGGCAAGGTTGAGCTTGAGTGCTTTCAGGTTCTCGTCGAGGTTAGTAAAGCTCTCCACGTTTTCGGACATTTTCTCGTATTGGGAATCGGCGACAAAGACGATGCCATCGACGCCGCGGAGGACGAGTTGCCGGGTGGTGTTGTAGATGACCTGCCCGGGAACGGTGTAAAGCTGAAACTTCGTCTTGAAGCCTTTGATCGACATGGCTTCGATGGGCAGGAAATCGAAGAACAGCGTGCGGTCCGAACTCGTGGCCAACGAGACCAGCTTGCCTTTATTGCCAGCGGCGGTCTGCACATGATCGTGGACTTGGACCAGGTTGGTGGTCTTGCCGCCCATCGCCGGTCCGTAATAGACGATTTTGACCTGCAGCTCTTTTGTCGCCTGATTGATTATCGCCATATGGTTATCTTGGTTTGTGATCCAGTTCGGCGGCCAGCGCCGCCAGTTGACCCGTCGGGAGCGGTTCGCCCGCTTTCCCGAAGGCCGCGAAGAAAATCGAATGCACCCGGAAAATCTTCCAGGGGACATTCCCGACTGTGAAATTCAGGTTGTTTAACTCGCCCATGCGCAGTTCCTTGGTGCACTGGCTGACCTTTCCGAAAATCTGAGGAAGGAAAGCCGCCAGGGTGTCGGCGTTCAGCTCGGGCGGGAGGCGGTTGGCCACCATCAGGCCGTCCGGCAAGGCGATCAAGGCGCCCAAGACTCCCTCCAATGCCGCCGCGCGCGAGACCACCTCGTTGGGTGTCGCGTACTTCTCCACGAACTTGGTTCCCGGCGTCGGCGTGGCACGTTTGACCTCGCTGCGATCCACCCGTGCCGTGTCGGAAGTTTCCTCCCACACGTAGAAATTGGTATCGGCAGGCCGCGCGGTCGCTGCCGCCACCGGCACGCCGGTTTCGGGCCGCGGGAATCCGAAAAACAGGTTGGGGATTTCCTCGTCCACCGTCACCTTCTGCTGATGCTTGGCGGCTTCGTGTTGGCGGCTCAAGAACAGTGGAGCAACGACTTTCAAAGGGAGCTCAAGCACCACTCCGTCGTTTGCGGACGCGGCCGGCAGAATGGCCGGCTTGATCCACGAGCGCAGCGTTTTCCAGGAGAAAGAAATCCGGCCTTGCTTGAGGGCCTGCTCGACCGCGTTGGCGGGGAGTGCCACTTTCGCCTCAACCAGCTTCAGATCGACGAGTTCCTTGCGGACAGCGTCCGGCCACGCATCGGCCAGACTGGCGAGACCGACGATCAGTGGCTCTGCCACGCTCACCGGCCGGGCCGGCTGAGCAGCAGAAGCCGGCACCCGGGCCGCCTCAACGTCGCTCAAACCCAGCGACTCATCCGGCGCCGAAATGTTGTTGGATGCAGGTGGAGGTTGTGGGACCGGCGGAGTCGGCGGAGAAAGAGGTGTTAGACGCGGGGCTGCCGCCGCCGGGGACGCCGGTTGCGCAGGAACGAGCTTTTGCCGAAGAGGCGTCAGCGGTATCGCCGCGGCCGGCGCTGGGGCAGAGGGTGCGGCCTTTGGCCGCAGCGGGGTCAAAGGTATTGCAGCGCTCGGTGGCGGCGGAGTGGGCGCAACGGTCAAATTAGCGCGAGCGGGAGCGACCGGCGTAGCGGGCAGGTTTGTTCGAGCCGGCGCGACGGGCGTAGCCGGCAGCGCAGGCGGCGGGGCCGTATGCCGCGGGGGCATCGGAGCAGGCGGTTCGGAGGTCCGCGAAGCGGGACCGACCGAGAACACCAGGCCCTGGCCATCGCCATCGAAAGGGCTGCTGATGTCGGCGGGCACTTCGATCTGTCGCTGCACGCGCCGGCGAGTAATTAACGCCGGGTTCAGGCGGGAGAGGATATCGGCCAGGGGCAGAGCGACCAGTACCCTGTCGCGATCGTTCTCGACCGTGAACACTTCGGGCGCAGCCTGGCGCAATTCACCAAATGAAACTCTGACTGCGCCTCGGGAGAGTTGGGCAAGGATTTTCTCCAACGGCACCGAAATGGTCATGCTGCCGACGTCGGGCTGGCGCACTCGTGGCTGCAATTCCAAGGGCAGATTATTAAGAATGTTTTGCAGCGAGAGCTCCACCCCTCTGCCGTTCTGGTGCGCCACTGGCCGGGAGGCTGGCGCCAATCGTGGGTTGCGGCTGCCGGCAGGCGAGACCGGATAAGGCATCTGAGATTCGAGTTCCGGCTCGTTTGCTACCTCCCCGGGCTCGGGCGTATAGTCGCCTCCGGCTGGGGGGCCCTGCGGCTTGCGCATCAAATTTTTAAGGAAGCCAAACATATTGGTCTGTTTCGGTTGAACTGCTTCTGGGCGCAACGTTTGCAGGAAGCATGCCATTGAAGGCACAAAGCGCCCGACAGGAGAGCTCCAACCCCACTGTCCCGCCGCAACCCCACGCTAAGCCGGAGGTGCCCGCACCGTCCACGCAAGCTCGCCAGCCCTAGCGGCATGTCGTCAAGGTTGCCAAAGACGGTCAGCAACAGCCGGCTGGGAGCGCCGTTTCGCAGACTTAAGGGTGGTCCCCGTTGTCTCATCACTGGACTGGGGTTGTCTCATTCTGCCTGTCTTTCCGCCCTTTGAAGGGGCTTCGAACGAAGATCTCCGCATGCCACTGGAAACGTGAAATGCCCAGAAACGAGGCTGTGGGAAGGATTCTCAAAATTGATTAGGCCCACAAATCCATGCGAACATCACGATTACCCTCGCGGAAAGGCAGCGATTCTGAGGGTTGAGCCGCCGGGAGCGACCCGAGTGTTGCCGCCCCCTGGGCCGGCCTGAAAGCGGTTGATTGGGCAAAGCCTGGCGAAATTTTAAGATTGGCGGCGAGCAGGGAACAGGCTTTGCTATGAGACGTCAGCGGAAGCCGCTTAGGTTTTGATGTTTGAGACGGGATCGACCAGGATCACGAGATGACTCAGGAAGCAAAACAGACGCGCCCCAAGATTCTCATTGTTGATGATGACGCGGGGCTGGTGGAGACTTATCGCGGCCTGCTCGCGGCGTTGCCTAGCCAACCCGAGGTTTTCAGCGCGAGCACGGGGGCGCGCGCGCTTTCCATGCTCAGGGCGGATTCGTTCCGGCTGCTGGTCTGCGACCTGCGCATGCCAAAGATGGACGGGATCCAGGTGCTTTCGATTGTCCGCCGAAGCTTTCCGGAGCTACGCACCGTGGTGATCACCGGGGTGCAGGACGAACAGTTTCGGTCCCGCGCTTATGCCCTCGGGGTGGACATGTATTGGCTCAAACCCAACACCAGGCAGGACATGGAGATGTTCCTCCAATGCATCGAGTCGCTGCTCGGACGCGATGGCGAGGGGGGCTTCCGCGGCGTCCAAAGCAAGGGTTTGATGGATATTCTGCAAATGGAATCGCTGTCGCAGAGCTCGACGGTACTGCGCGTGACGCGCGGCTCGCTGGTCGGCCGCCTCTGGTTCCAAAGCGGCGAGTTGGTGGACGCTGAGACGGAAGGCGCGCGCGGGGAAGCCGCGTTCCAGAGAATCCTGGGATGGAAATCCGGCACGTTCGAAAACCTGCCGCCGGAGCCCGCCCGGGAGCGCACCATTACCAAACCGCTCAACGCGTTGCTCCTGGAGACCGCCCAGGCGATGGATGAAATCGCGGCGCCGGAACACACCACGTCTCCCGAAGAGGCCGAGCAGGCGGACCACCGCCATACCGTTTGGCGCCTGGCAGCGTTAACGCGCGAAGGCGCGGATTTCGTGGTCTCGCTGGACGAAGCGGCGCCGGGCAACGCCGTCGGTTGGGGCACTGACGCCACGCAAGAAATCGGACGCTGGATGGGACAGGTGCAGGCGTCCTGCCAGCATTTGGCGCAACGGCTTGAAGCGGGTCCGTGGTCGCATCTCGAAGGCAAAGGCCTTAGCCAGCGGATCGTCATGCTTTCGCACGAGGGGAAGGCCTTCCTGGTTGGGTGGCCGGCGAGCGCGGAGGCCTCGCGCCTGAGGGATCAAAGCAGAAAACTGGTGGCGTCATGGGAATCTTAAAGCTATTTGCGAAAGCCAGTCCCGACGTCCAAAGGCTGCCCCATGGAAGTGTGACGCTGGACCGCGACGCCAATATTATTGCGACGACGATCCCGTCCGCGTTCGGTCCGGAAATGCTGCAGGAAATCGGCACCCACATCCTCGGCCTGTTCCGCGAGGCGCGCAAGGCCCAGATGCCGCTCACGGAGCTCAACCTCCATTTTGCCAGCTTGCAGATCACCGCTCGTGAAATGCGAGGCGGCGCTGTCGTTTTTCTCAAGCCTAAAGATTTGTTCAAAGCCTCACCCAAAAACTGAACCTCAGCCTATGAGCACAAACAAAAAAGTCGAAGTTCTCATCTCGCGGATGGAAAACCATCTTGAATGCTGGAAACAGTTCAACCAGTTCGTCACCCTCGCGCGCAGCAAGAAGTTCAGCAACGAGGATGAGCACGAGTTCCTCGAAGTCAAAAGCGTCCTGGTCCAGGAGCTGGAGTTGATCCTCTCGTCCGTCGAGGTCACCTCCCCCAGCCGCACCGAAGTGCACGACCTCGTCGGCAATGCGCCCTCCCTGCGCTACCTCAGCGAGATGAACGAAGGCGTGTTGCGCAACCTCGAGAATCAGTGGCACAAAATCTACATCGGCTGGCACGCCGTTCTCGGCCAACTAAAAGTCCGTCAGGGGGAGGATGATTCCAAGGGCGGCCTCAGCTCGATGTTCGGCAAGAAGGAAAAGTAGGGGCATTAGGGGAAAGTTAATAGTGGGTAGACGACCGTGGCACGGCTCCACTATCCGTCAGCCAGCTTTCCCCGTGCGGCTGCCTTCCCCTGCCCTTTGCAGCTTGCTTTTTTCCCGCCATTTTCGTCTCTGCCCGGATGCCACTTTGGTTTGTCATTGCCGTACTGGGTATTATTGAAGGAATAACTGAATTCCTGCCAGTCTCCTCAACAGGACATTTATTGATCGCCGAACACTGGCTGGGCCTGCACCAGAGTGACCTCTTCAACATTGTCATCCAGTGCGGAGCCGTCATCGCCGTACTGCCGCTGTTCCCAGACCGCCTCCACCAGTTCATATTCAAGTGGCGCGAACGGCAGACACTGGATTATCTGGTGAAGCTCTCAACCGCGTTCGTCATAACGGGCATTGGAGGCTTCCTTATGGACAAGAAAGACTTCAAACTTAAGGACAATCCCGTCCCGATCGCAGTCGCTATGTTCATCGGCGGAGTCGCCTTCATCGTCGTTGAAACCGTGCTGCGCAGCCGGTCTCCAAAAAACGAGGTCACCTGGCCGATCGTCGTCGCCGTCGGCCTTGGCCAACTGCTGGCCGCCGGGTTCCCCGGCACCTCCCGATCAGGCGCGACCATCCTGCTGGCGTTGGTGCTGGGTCTGAATCGCATCGCTGCCACCGAGTTCACCTTCCTGGTTGGGATACCGACGATGCTGGCAGCGGGCGGGCTCAAGATATTCAAAGCCATTCACCATAGCACTGGCGGGCCGCCGGAGAATTGGGGAATGGTGGGGTTGGGTTTCGCCGTCGCCGCGGTGGTCTCGTTTATCACTGTGAGGTGGCTCTTGCGTTATATCCAAACCCACACGTTTATCGTCTTTGGTTGGTACCGGATCGCGCTCGCGGCGCTGATTGCAGCTCTTCTGTTGCTTGCGCCCGTTGAAACAAAACACTCGGAACGCTCGCAAGTCGAAGCGCCCCGATCAGCTCCAGCCTTTCCGGCTCCGAACACCCCGCGGGGCGGCTGACGCCTATACAGGCGGGCAACCGCCGTCTGCTTGCAGCCGCTTTGGCGGGCTTTGGAGGTGATATTCCTATGCGCCCAATTGGAGCCGTTTATCCGCCTCGAGCATCGCCTTGAGGTTGGGCCACTCCACTTCGTTCATGTCGTTGAACGCATTCAAGTACACCGCGACGACCTCGGGAGGGTATTTCACGAGCACAGCATCGACGGCAGCGCGCAGCTTGGCGTCGTCCGTGGCCGCCGGCAGGTCTTCAACGACTCCGTCTTTGTGCTCGATGCCCAGCGCGTTCAGGAAATCCACCAGCATGCCATTATACTTCTTGAGCAGCCAGGCGCGGATCAGGTTGGCGGAGACCAGCTCGAGCGCGGGGCGGGCCAGCGTGGTAAGCATGGCCGCGTGCCGCTGGGGACGCGGCTGACGCTCCAGGAAAACCGGCCTGAGCTTGCGGGCTTCCGCCACGGCGCTGAGCGTGGCGCGATAGAGCGGCTTGTCCGATTCGTAAGCGTAAGCAAGGATAGCCTGGGAAAGACCCGGCGACATGAAACCGATGAGTTCGTGAGACGTGAGCATGTTGGATGAGGCGTTGAAACGTTAAAACGATGAGCAGGACAGCGGCAGTAGCGAGAATACGCGGGGTGTTCAACCGATCGTCATAACAGTCAGCTTATTTTTTTTGGCCAACTCTTCGCAAGCTTCTTGTTCCAGCAAGAGAGAACGGCCGGACTCGAAAGCAAGCGCCGAAATGCGCGCAGCCGCGCAACACTGCAACGTCTGCGGCCCGAGACAAGGGATATCAAAACGCAAATCATGCATTGCTTTCGCCACCTTCACCGCCACAGCGCCGCCGTCACGGCCGGCAAGCCCGCCACCCCGCGCCAGACATTGGTCCGTGCCTTCAAAAGCCTCGACGGCCAGCACGGTGCCGTCCTTGACGACCACGGTTTGGCCGAGTTCCAGGCGGGCGGTTTCTTTTGCTATCCGATAGCCGAACTCGGCGTCTGCACGCTGCTCGGCGGACGGTTTGGGTCCCAGCAGGAATCCGGCGCTTGGCATTAATGCCTCCAGCCAAGGCGTGGCCTCGATCAATTCCACTCCCTCCCTCTTCAATTCCTCCGCGATGGCGCCAAAGATCGTGTGGGCATTCTTTTCTTTCAGGCGTAACAATAGCGCCATTGCACGCAAATCAGGACGCAGGTCGTAGAGGTTCTTCGGCGCGATCTGCCCGGCCATGACGCACTGCTTGATGCCACGGTCGGTGAACGCGGCGAGCAGCTTGGAAAGTTGGCCGACTTTGACCCAGATCGTCTCGTCCACCAGCGGCACCAGGCCAGGGTCGGTTTCACCTTCAAAAGCAATCGCAACCAGGCGCTTGACTCCCAGGCGTCGGGCTTGCCGGGCGAACACGAGCGGCAGTGATCGGTTGCCCGCAATCAGACCCATGCTGTCTAAAGCGGTTATCATGAGGTCCAGTTTAGTCTCAGAAATGAGCAGCCTCTGCTTGCGAGGCGAAGCAGGCAGCAAGGATGACCGGGCCCGTGGCCCCCTCGCGCCCCGTTTTCAGCCTTCCCCGCCGCGAGCAGTGTCTCATTGTCGCACATTCTTGCCTTATTTAAGGGCAAACCACTGGCGTTGTAAATCGCAGAGCGGTGAGGCGGGATTAAGGTTCGCAGCAGGCTTCAGGTGGGTGTTTTTCGTGGCGGTTGGCGTATCGCTTGCTGTCTCAAATAGCTGAATTCTTCCGGTGGTGCTCTTGCGCTGAGATAAGAGGCCCGAATGGGCCTGATCGAACGGGCAACCCCGGAATAGCACATGAGTAACGCGGTAACATGGTCCGATGAGTTGGCAGGGACCGTCGCCGATGAGCGGAGTTCCGCTGGCCGGCGCGCGGTTGTGCTGTCAAGCTGCATTTTGGTGGCGACGGTTGGGCTGAGCCTCGCGATTTATTTTGGTGGGAAGCGGGCAATGCAGGAACGAGCGGTGCAAGTTGAGTTGCGCGGCGGTATTGGCGCAGCCGAAACCAATTTCGACTTGCTCCGTCACGTCGATCACATCGCTTTGAGCATGACCGCGCTCGCGATTGTAGGGGGGCTCGGAAGCCTGGTGCCGTTGTTCGCAGCGGCGATGACCTGGCGGCGGCGGGTAATCGCGCAGATGGAGGAAAAGGCCGGGCAATGGCAGATAACCGCGGAAGGGCTACAGGCCCAAATGGCAGACGCGCGGCGCGTCAAAGATGGTTTGCTGGTGCAGCAGGGCCGGTTGGAGACAGAGCTGAAAAGTCTCACCTCCACCAATGCGAGGCTTCAGGAGGATCTGGCCAGGAGGAACCGGTCCGAACGGGCGCTCACGCAAAAGCGGCAGGAGTTGGAGAGTTCCAAAAGCGTGCTGCAGCTGCACGTCCAGGCGCGTACGGAGCAACTGGAACAGCTCCAACGGCGCTACGAGATGATTCTCAACTCGGCGGGCGAAGGCATCTGCGGCCTGGACCTCGAAGGCAGAGCGACTTTTGTCAACCCTACGGTGGCCAAACTCACGGGGTGGCCGCTCTCGGAGCTGCTCGGCAAAACCGAGCGCGAAATCTTCTTCCACAACCACCCTGGCGGCCCGGAACCCGTGCCGGGTGCGAGCCCGGACCAGGCGATCTTTTACCGCAAGGATGGAACGTGCTTCCCGGTGGAGGTGGTCAAAACCCCCATTAGCGAAAACGGACACGTGGAGGGCTCGGTGCTGGTCTTCAAGGACATCACCGAACGAAAGCAGGTCGAGGAGACGCTGGCACAGAGGGCGGCCGAATTGGCCCGCTCCAACGCCGAGCTCGAACAGTTTGCTTTTGTCGCGTCTCATGATTTGCAGGAGCCGCTCCGGAAGATCCAGGCCTTCGGTGATCGCTTGAAAGCTAAGTGCGCGGAGACGCGCTCGCCCGAGGCGCAGGATTATCTCGAGCGGATGCAGAACGCCGCGGCCCGGATGCGGACCCTCATTAACGATTTGTTGGCCTTCTCGCGGGTGATTCGCAGCTCCGAGCCGTTCGTGCCAGTGGACCTCGGCCAGATTACGAAAGAGGTGCTGGGCGATCTGGAGGTTCGCATCGAGAAAAGTGGCGCGAGGGTCGAAGTCGGCAGCCTGCCCACGCTCGATGCCGACGCCATGCAGATGCGACAGCTCCTGCTGAACCTGCTTAGCAACGCCTTGAAATTCCAGGCTCCCGGCAATGTGCCGAGTGTCGAACTCAAGGCCCGGACCTTCAACGTCTTGTCCGGCGAGCAGTTTTGCGAGCTGACCGTTCAGGATAATGGCATAGGCTTTGACGAGAAATACCTCGATAAGATGTTCGCCGTGTTCCAGCGCCTGCATGGCCGCGGCGAGTATGAAGGGACGGGAGTTGGCCTGGCCGTTTGCCGGCGCATCGTCGATCGGCACCATGGCCGAATCGTTGCCAGCAGCCGCCCCGGTCAGGGCGCGACCTTTACCGTAACACTTCCCGTTCACCACGCCAACCCGGAGGCCCCCAAATGAATGCTCCCACCAAACCAAACATAATCCTCATGGCCGATGACGACGATGATGATCGTCTGCTGGCTCGTGACGCGCTGTCCGAATCCCACGTGCCGGGCGATTTGCATTTCGTCCACAACGGGGAAGAACTGCTCGATTACCTGTTCCGTCGCGGGGACTATGCGCAAGCAGCCGACGCGCCTCGCCCCGGGCTGATCCTCCTGGATTTGAACATGCCCCTCAAGGATGGCCGGGAAGCTCTGCGCGAGATTAAGGCCGACCCGGACCTGCGGAGGATCCCGGTGGTTGTTCTGACGACTTCCAAAGCGGACACGGATGTCGGAGCGATTTATGAGCTGGGGGCCAATTCGTTTATCTCCAAACCATTTCAATTCGACGCCCTGGTTAGTGTCATGAAAGTGCTCGGTCAGTATTGGTTCGATACGGTCGAATTGCCGGCTCCCCGGTAGGCCCGCTATGTACCCCGGTGCGCTGATCAAGGCCTTGTTGGTGGAGGATGACGAGGATGATTTCATCCTCACCCGCGAGCTGTTGGCGGACATTCCCGGGCAGCGATTCGCGCTCGATTGGGTCAAGACGTTCGACAGTGGCCTCACCGAAATGCAGAGCAACCGGCACGATGTTGTGCTGGTGGATTACAGGCTCGGCGCGAAAAACGGCGTCGAGCTGCTGCGCGCGGCGGTCGAGGGCGGCTGCCAGGCCCCAGTCATCCTGCTCACCGGTTCCGGCCAACACCAGGTCGATGTCGAGGCGATGCAAGCCGGCGCTGCCGATTACCTGGTCAAGGCGGAGCTCCAGGCCAATTCGCTCGAGCGGAGCATCCGCTACGCGATTCAGCGCAAGCGTGCCGCGGCGGTGGCTGCCTTCGAGCAGGCGCGGCTGGCCGCTTTTGGCGCTGAGGTGGGCCTTGCGCTGACCCAGCGCGATTCACTGGAAGCCATCCTTACTAGGTGCGCCAAGGCGATGGCCCAATATCTAAACGCCGCGCTGGCTCAGATCTCGACCTTCGACGACCGTAAGCAGGCTTTTGAACCGCTAGCAGCGGCCGGCTTGGTTGCCGAGCGGTGCCCCGACAGCACCGGGTGGCCCGAACTGCGGCTGGACGTGCCTTCGCTGAGCAAAGGTGAGCCCGTGTTCATCAGGCAACTGAGCCAGGACGGGCGTGTAACGGACGCCAACTCGATCACCCGCCACGGCCTGGTTTCGTATAGCGCTTACCCGCTGGTGCTCGAGGACCGGCTCGTCGGTTTGATGTCGGTCTTCAGCCAGCAGCCGTTGACGCAACAGATCTCGCAGGAAATGGGCTCGGTCGCCAACGGCATCTCGCTTTGCATCCAACGCAAACGCTCGGAAGAGGCGCTCAATGCCAGCGAGGTTAAGTACCGGTCCGTCGTCGAGAATATCAAAGAGGTGATTTTCCAAACCAACGAGTTTGGCCATTGGACTTTCCTCAACCCCGCCTGGACCGCCGTGACCGGGTTTGAGGTCAAGCCTACCCTCGGCACCTTCTTCATAGAATACCTGCACCAGGACGACCGCGAGCACAACCGCCACATTTTTCTTCAGCTCCTGGAGCGCAAGCTCGATTATTGCCGGTACGAAACCCGGTTCCTGACCAAAAACGGCAAAGTGCGCTGGGTGGAGATCTACGCGCAGCTAACGCTGGACCGTGACGGGAGCGTCCTGGGCGCCTCCGGCAGCCTGACCGACATCACCGAGCGCAAGCTGGCCGAGCGGGCGATCCAGAAGCTCGCGGCCTTCCCTCAGGTCAACCCAAACCCTGTCCTCGAGTTTGCCGCCGACGGCACGCTCAACTACAACAACGAAGCCGCCCTGGCCATGGCAAAGACGCTTGGCCAGAAGGATTTGCCTTCCATCCTCCCGCCCAACACCGGGGCCATCGTTAGCGACTGCCTGAAGGCGGGCCAGAAAAGACTACGCGAAGAGGTTCGCGTGGCGGGCCGGACCCTCATCTGGTCGTTTTTCCCCGTCGTTGCCAGCCAGGTCGTCCACTGTTACGGGACCGACGTCACTGACGTGCTCAACCTCGAAGCACAATTCCGCCACATGCAAAAGCTGGAATCCGTCGGTCAGTTGGCTGCGGGGGTGGCTCACGATTTCAATAACATCCTGACAGTGATTCAGGGGTATTCCGAATGCCTGCTAAGCCGCCCCCAGGGCGACAGCGCGACCCACACCGCGCTGAAGCAGATCTCCGACGCCGCCCGGCGCGCCGCCGCACTGACGCGCCAATTGCTGATGTTCAGCCGCAAGCAGGTGATCCAGACGAAAGTGCTCGATTTGAACGCCGTGCTGCAAAACCTCGCCAACATGCTGATTCGCCTCCTCGGCGAAGACATCGTCCTGGAGAGCGATTATGGCCCGACCCTTCCGCAAATTGAAGCGGACACCGGCATGCTCGAGCAAGTGGTCATGAACCTCGCCGTCAACGCCAGAGATGCGATGCCCAAGGGCGGCAAGCTCTGCATCGGCACCTCGGGCGTTCTGATTGATGAAGGCTATGCCGGGCTCCATCCGGAGTCACGCCCCGGCGAATTCGTTTGCCTTACCGTCACCGACACCGGCTGTGGCATGGACGGCAAAACCCTGGACCGGATCTTCGAGCCCTTTTTCTCCACCAAGGAAGTCGGCAAAGGCACCGGGTTGGGGCTGGCAACTGTTTATGGAATCGTCAAACAGCACGAAGGCTGGGTCGAGGTCCGCTCCGAAATCGGCGTGGGCACTACCTTCAAGATCTATTTGCCCGTCACCGAGCTGGCCGAGAAGGCCGAAGCGGACGTCGCACCTTCCGCACCGGCGGAACCCATCAGCGGCGGCAAGGAAACCATCCTTGTGGTGGAAGACGAGCCCGTCCTGCGCGAACTCGTTTGCGAGGTTCTGCAGCAATACGAATATCGCGTTTTGCAAGCGGGGTCCGGCATCGAGGCGCTCCGCATCTGGGACGAATTCAACAGTGAGATTGACCTGGTGTTGACGGACATGGTGATGCCGGAAGGCATGACCGGGCGTGAGTTGGCGACGCAGCTCCGGAAACGCAAACCTGGTCTTAAGGTCATTTACAGCAGCGGTTACAGTCCGGAAGCCATCGGCCGGACTTTCGGCCAAACCGACACGGTTTTCCTGTCGAAACCTTACCTGCCGCCCCAACTCGCCCGCGCCGTGCGCCAATGCCTTGACGGCGCGCGCAAGCGGCCCCGCGAATTGGCGGCAACGTAACCAGGCGGCCGCGCCGTCCCGGTCCGCCGCCGGTACTGGCGCCGCTCACTTCGCTCCCGAGCCAATGGTCTCTCGATACTTCGCTGCATCAACCGTTTTGCCCAACTTCTCCGCGAGTGGCAGGAGTTTCTGATAAACGGAGGCCTTGTCCGGGTATCCCGGGCACTCTTGGAGCAGCCGCTGGTACGCGTCGTAGGATTCCGCGGCGCGGTCCTGAGCCAGCAACCGTTCGCCCAGGCCCAGCAGCAGCCGCACACGTTGCTGGGGTGAAGGTTCGAGCTTGAGGGCCTGTTCCCAGGCATGGACAGCAGAAGAGGGTTTGCCCTGGGTGGCGCACAGGTCCCCCAGTTTCTCGGAGAGCACCGCGCTCTGCTTAGTCAGGGCCAATCCCTCGAGCAAGGCTGCACAATCAGACGACGACTTACCGTTGGCGAGATTAAGGTCCACCAGGCGCAACCAGGCCCACTCCAGGCGCCGGCCGTGGCTATGCTCAATTTCATCTTGAACCTGTTCGGGATTCTTTCCGAAGGGCCGATAGAGGGGGTCACCCACCACCGTCGTCTGCCACGACAACACCGGCTGGCTCGCGTAAGCAGCTTCCCCAAACGTAAACCCGTAATAAACCAGGCGCGACGTGAAGACTGCCGTGTCGGGCGTGCCGGTCAGGTAAGGCTCATACACGCACCCCATCGTGATCGTCGCGCCTTTGGCGACCAACGGGCCAACCCAGCCTTTGGTGGTACTGCGCAAGGTCTCAGCGCTGTAGGAGTGCAAGTGGTACGCGAACGCGCCCGGCATAAACTCGACGGTCGGCTGCGCGAACGGCCCGCAAGCGTCTGGGCTGTACCAGCCAATGTAGATCGCGATTTGGCTCAGGGGGAACCCTGCCGGAAAGGTGTCCGGGTTATCATCCACCACCGTCTCGAAACCCAGCCGGCGGCAAATCTCCCCGGCGTTGCGGATGTTATCGTCACCGATCTTGTAGCCTGGGTCGGTGGTGTTCCGTACGTCGATGTAGGCGCGCCCCCATAACCCATCTGCCTCGGCTTGCAGCGCCTTGTCCACCAATCCGCGCGCTACGACTGCGCTAGGACCGTCTAGTCGCGAAACCAGCAGAACCCCGCTGACCGGCTGCAGCAGGGCGGCGTTGGTCGAAGCATAACTCGGGTTGCGCAGCGGCCCGTTCAGCGGCAGCTTTTGTTCGATGAGCGGCAACAGTGCCAATTCGCTGTCCACGGCCGCCTCATTGCGGCGCATTTCTGGCCGCAGTTTCTCCGCGCCTTCCTCTTTCAATGTCGGGTCACTTTCGATCTTTAGCGGCACCCCGTAGCAAAGCGCCGCGTAGCGAATCTTCGCGCTGACCACGACCCAATCCACACGGCCCGGCAGATGGTTTGTGGGCGCTACAATGCGCGCGGCGATGTGCCAGAGCTTTTCCTTCTCAAGCGCCTTTGCCAACGGGCGCTGCAAGTCATCGCGAAACTCCGCCCGCGACATGACCTCGTTGGTGGACAGCGCGAAACCGAAGACCTGGTTCGTCGGCACCTGCCGTCTCCTGGCGTAATATTCGGCCACCTCCCGCGACTCCGGCATCCGCGAATTATAAATAACGATGGCTTCATCCCCTGCCTCGCTCGCGCTCACCGAAGCCGCCGCAAGGAGCCACACCAGAGTTAGAACGGCAAACAATGCTTTCATTCTTAACTGCAACACTCAGCCTTCGCGCTTCGCTCCTCATTCCACCTCCACCCTGAGACCATCGTAGGCCAGTTCGACTCCTGCCGGAAGCTCGGCCTGGGCGGCGTCGTGATCGTAATCGTGGGTCAGGTGGGTAAAATAGGTGCGGCCGGCACCGATGCGGCGTGCCGCCGTCAGCGCTTCGTCGAGGCACATGTGGGTGGGATGGGGCGTGCGCCGCAACGCGTCCAACACCACCACCTGCGCCCCTCGAACCTGTTCGACCACCAGAGCCGGCACCGCTTTGCAGTCGCTCATGTAGGCCAGCCGTTTCCGGCCGCCTTGCAGGAACAGAAAGCCCAGGGTTTCCGTGCGCCCGTGCGGCAGCGTCAGCGGCTCGATCTCGATATCACCGATCTGAAACGGGCCCTCGATAAGGCATGGTTCAGGAATAAAATATCCATTCGGCCACGGGCCGTTGTGAAAAGCGTAAGCGAACACGCGGCGTAAATCGGCCATGGTTGCTCGGTTGGCATAAACCGGAAGCGCCGTCCCGCCCCGCGCGTCGCAAATCCGCCGGCAATCGTCCAGCCCCATGATGTGGTCGGCGTGGGAATGGGTGAAGAGCACCGCGTCCAGGTACCCGAGTTTCTCGCGGAGCATCTGCATGCGGAATTCCGGAGTGGTATCGACCACCAGCCTGGTCTGGCCAGTGGCGACGTAAATCGACGGCCGGGTCCGGTGGTTTTTCGGGTTGGCCAGAAATTCCGGGGGATATTCCTTGCCGATGATCGGGACCCCTTGCGAGGTGCCAGAGCCCAGAAAAATGAACGAAAACGACATATCGTGACGCTCACTGTAACAACCGCGTGCGCCCGTCGCAAGCGGACCGGCAAGCGCCGCGTTAGAGCCTGTCCTAAGATTGTAGGAGACGACGTCAGGAGTCTCAAACTTCCAGTAAAAATTGCGGCTTGGCGGGCGCCCGGAAACTCTGGACGTCTTCTCCTACAGAGAAAGTGATGTCCCAAATAGGCGCTGAGACTTTAGACTTGGGGCCTGGAACTTGAGACTTTACCCTTCCGCGCAACGACATGCTGACGAGCTTGCGCATCAAGAACCTCGCCCTGGTGGCCGACCTCACCCTCGACCTGCAGCCGGGTTACAACGTCATCACGGGCGAGACCGGCGCCGGTAAATCGATCCTCATTGGCGCGCTGAGCTTGGTGCTGGGAGAGCGCGCCGATCGCACGCTCATCCGTAGCGGCAGCGACAACTGCTCGGTCGAGGCCGTTTTTGATGTCTCCCGTCTTAAGGCACCGCTTAAATCCTTTCTGGATGAAAATGGACTCGAGCCGTGCGAAGAGCACCAACTGGTGCTCAAGCGCACATTCACAGCCGCCGGCGCCAATCGCCAGTTCATCAACGGCTCACCCACCACGCTCAATACCCTGGCCGCCCTCGGCGAGTCGCTGGTGGATATCCACGGCCCGCACGAACATCAATCGCTCCTGCACCCGGCCCGCCAGCTCGCCATTCTTGATGCCTTTGGGAAACTCGAGCCCGGGCGCGAGGCGTTCGCTGGTTTGCTGCGCCGCCGTGCCGTGGTCGAAGCCGAAAAGGCCGCGCTCATCGTCGACGAAAAAACCTACGCCCAGCAACTCGATTTGTTGCGCTTCCAGGTGAACGAAATCACCACGGCGCGGCTCCAAACCGGCGAAGAAGAACAAGTCGAGCGGGATTATCGCCGCGCCAACAACGCGGCGAAGCTGCTGCAGCTTGGCCAGACTGCCCTTGAGCTGCTGAGCGAGAACGAGACTTCACTGCTCTCCCAGGCCGGGCTCATTGGCCGCACCTTGCAGGAGCTGCAACGCGTGGATACCTCGGCCGCCGCGCTCCTGGCTCTACACGAACAGGCCGTCTCGACCCTGCGCGATCTGCAGGCTGACCTCTCCCATTACTCCGAAAAGCTCGACATTGACCCGGCGCGTCTGCAGGAGCTTGAAGAGCGCCTCAACCTGCTCCACTCCCTCAAACGCAAATACGGGGCCGGCGTCGCCGAGATCAACGCCTTCGGCGAAGAAGCAGGCCGCAAACTGAAGAGTCTTGAGCAGCGGGATGCCGAGCTGGCGCGTCTCAACGCCGACCTCAGTACCATCGAAGCCGAACTCTGGCGCGCCGGTCAGGCGCTCTCCGCCAAGCGGCGCAAAGTCATTCCACCGCTAAGCAAGGCCGCCGCCGGCCAACTCGCCGCCCTTGGTTTCAAACAGAGCCGGTTCGACATCGTCCTCGCCACAATCGACGAAAACCCCTTCATCCACCTTGACCCTTCGACTCCCGGCCACGCATCACGCGTCACCCATCACGCATCAAAAGCAGCCGAACCTGCACCTCACAGTTCCCCACCCCTGCCCCGCCTTTCGTCCACCGGCTTCGACACCGTCGAATTCCAGTTCGCCCCGAACCCCGGCGAACCGCCTCGACCTTTGCGGGCGATTGCCTCCTCCGGCGAACTCGCCCGCGTCATGCTCGCCCTCAAGACTGTCCTGGCGGCGGAAGACCAGATCCCGGTGCTGGTTTTTGACGAGGTGGACGCGAACGTCGGCGGCGAGACTGCCCATGCCGTGGGGGAAAAGATGCGTCAAATTGCCCAAAAACGGCAGGTGCTCTGCATCACGCATTTGCCCCAGGTAGCCGCCCCGGCAGACGCCCACTTTGTGGCCGCTAAAGAGGTCAAAGACGGGCGTACCATTTCAGAAATCACACGCCTGGAGGGGCCGGAGCGCGTCAAGGAGCTTGCCCGCATGCTCGGCGGCCAAACCGAAGCCGCCCGCATTCACGCCGAGGCGCTGCTGAAATAGCCCTTTTTTGCAAAAGACGGGCTTTCTGACCGAAACCACTTGCGTCCGGCGAAAAGTGGGGCATTATTAAGACCCACATTGGAACGCGGGGTGGAGCAGCCCGGTAGCTCGTCAGGCTCATAACCTGAAGGTCGCTGGTTCAAATCCAGCCCCCGCAACCAATTTGCAGTAAGTCAGTTAGTTCTGAATGAGGCACTTGCAGACCTCGTGTGGCCAAAAATCTTATGCGGCCTCCCGGTGGTAGAGTTTCAACAATCCGTCCAGGCGTTCCCGTTTGAGGATCTCTCCGGATGACTCGCCGAGCCGGTCTGCTGGCTTGGGAAACCGGATCACATTCCCCTTCCCTTGGTGATTTCTCTCACTGTGATGATACTGAACGTAGTTGGATAGCACGTGCCGGAGCGAGGCCTCTCCAAATAAGATCATCTTCGATAGTGCTTCGGTTTTTACCGATTTGATCCACCGTTCGCAATGGGCGTTCAAATTGGGACAGCGGGGCTGGAGTCTCACCGCCTGGATGCCGACCGACTCAAGGATGCCGTCGAACGCGGCACAGCACTTCGCATCGCGATCATGCAGGAGATACCGACAGCCACCGAGAAACCCGGTGTCCGCCAGAGTCATGTTCCGTGCCATATGCTGCATCCATGCGGAGTCGGGCGAGGTTGTAACCCCAGCGAGGAACACTTGCCGGGTTGCCACCCGCACGAAGGTCAGCATGTAGTAGGTCATCAAACCTCTGCCGGTCCAGGCTTCGGCGGTGAAGAAATCCACCGCGGCCAGGACTTCTGTGTGCGACCGGATGAATTCCCGCCAGGTCATTTTCTTTTCCCGTTCGGGCGCAGGCTCCAAGCGGTGCCGCTTCAGAATGTTGGCCACGGTTTCATGGCTGACTTCGTGTCCCGGATTGCTCAGCGCGCCGACGATCCGCCGGTATACCCAACCGCGATTCTCCCGCGCAAACTGAAGCACCAAATCCTCGATCCTCTGACCTGTAATCGCTCGCCCCACGGCTAGTGGGCTCTTCGCACCGTCGAATTTACGCGCGATCAATTGCCGGTACCAGCCAAGGATGGTTTCGGGCCGGACGATTTGTGCCACTTCTTCGAGGGCCTTTCTACCCAGATGCTTGCCGATCTCGGCCAGACTGACGCGCTCGGGGTCCCTCAGCCGCGTGCGTCCCCTTGATCTGATAGCGAAGGATGCGACTCTCCCTCACCAGGTATTCTTTTCGGAGGCGGAGTTCCTCGTCAAACGAACCGGTGACATACGCGAGCATTCGTTTCCAATTCATCGGGCCAAAGTGGACCACGGCTGAAGTCGTTCATCAACGCTTGGTCCACCTCCATAAATCATTGTGGATCAGCCAGTGCGAACTCTTTGACCACACGGGCACGTATAGGACGAACTCATTTCGCTGCCTAAGTTCAGAGTCGCCGGCTAGTCCGGTCCTTTTCCGTCACGAAAATAGCCACACGATTTATGACGGGGGTTTTACTTGAGACGCTCCGCTAATGTCAATCAATCAATCGGACTTGACTGAAATCGACCTTGCCGCAGACATTGAACATCCCCGTTCCCGGCAAGCGTGAGCCGCCACTCGCGCCGCCGTCCAACACTCTTCACCGTGGCTCAGTGACAACTGTCAGACGTCCTGTCGCTGGCGAAGGGATTCTCTGACTGACGCCGCTCGGCCAGAGAATGTCCACTCCATCAACTTTGTCTTTGGCTCCCAGCCCGATCGTAACCGGCAACTCGGATTGCGAGAGGTAGCTGCGGCTAGGCATGACCTGACGCCAAAGGATTTGGCCGTCCACGCTGACCTTGATCCAGGCGCCAATGGCGTCGCGATTGCTTTTTGTGCCGATCAGTTTCAGCCGAATCCAGTGATGTCCCAGCTTTTGGTCATTGCGCAGCAGTAATGGGGGACCACCGATTTGGGTGAGGACCACATCCAGGTCGCCGTCGCCGTCGATATCGGCGAATGCTGAACCCCTGCCGACGATCGGCTTGAGAAGGTCGCTGCCGCATTTCTCCGCCGGGACCGCAATGAACCCGCCTTTGGAACCGCCTCGGTTCCAAAAAAGCTGAGCCGGCTGCCGGTATTCCTGATTGGACTGAACCCTGTGGATTTCGGGTTCGAGATGTCCGTTCGCGGTGAGCACATCGAGGCGTCCGTCCAGATCGTAGTCGAAAAAGAACAAACCAAATTTCAACAAGCCTTGACTGGCGGGTCCGACGCCTTCGCTGACCGCTTCATCGGCGAACATAAGTGAATCGCGCCGGGCGACGTAGAGAGCGTTCATCTCATTGGCAAAATTGCCGATCGCGATACCCAACCGGTCATCCTTGCGGAACCGGGCGGAGTCAATGCCCATGGCGCCCCGCACGAGCCCGTAAGCATCATAGGCCACGCCAGAACGCCCGCCGATTTCCTTGAACGTGCCGTCATGCTGGTTGTGAAAAAGAAAGTTCTGCACGGTATCGTTGCCGACCACTAGGTCCATCCAGCCGTCGTTATCCACATCCACCGGGGCAACGGACAGGGACTTGCCCATCGGAAGGCCGGTGCTGGGATGGCGAATCTGAATGCCGGACTTTGCTGAGACGTCGGTGAAGCGGCCGCCGCCGTCGTTGTGATAGAGGTAGGGAAAAGTGCCCTGGAAGTTTCGAGGAGGGCCGTACGCCCGGCCGATAGTCGGCAAATCGTACGGCGCGGCGAGGTCGATCTCCCGGGACCAACGAATGTAATTGCAGACGAACAAGTCAAGCCGGCCGTCCTTGTCATAATCAATCCAAGCCGCGCCGCTGCTCCAGTCCTCCGCCGACCCGCCAACGCCAGCCTCCCGGGTTACCTCGCGAAATCTCCCTCCGCCCTCGTTATGAAACAGATGATTGCCGCCAACCGCCGTGATGAAGACATCGGGCAAACCATCGTTGTCATAGTCGCCGATGGCCACACCCATGCCGTAAGCGCTGATGTCCAGCCCGGAGCCCTGGGTCACATCAGCAAAGCGACCATGGCCGTCGTTGTGGTAGAGGGCCATGGTCGGGGGCGCCTTGCCGGCCGGGCTGTGGCCGGGCCAATAGCACGAGTTGACAAACAACAAATCCGGGAAGCCGTCATTGTCAAAATCAAAAAATGCCACGCCGCCACCCATGGTCTCGGGCAGCAGCTTGTCCCCATAGGCCCCGTTTACATGACTGAAAGTGATGCCTGCTTCGCGGGTTATGTCGGTGAATTTCGCCACTGGGGCTTCCGCGGCCGCGCTCGGCCCTGCCCATGCGCGTTTCTCCGCTGCCAGGCAAAACGCAAGCGGAAGCAGAAGCAAACCGGGGACTGAAACCATGGACTCTATCCTGGGAGCCAGCCTTCCAGCATTTAATACGCCCCCTCGCGAGCTTAGGAGACTGTTATTGTTCATCATCGAGGATTTTTGTATGGTTTAGCACGTGGTCACCCGGCAGGCAATATGACAATACGCGCGGCGATTCAAATCCGCGGGATCAAGTGGCTGATCGGTTTTGTTTTTTGGACACTTATCGGCCTTTCATTCGCCTTCCAATTTCATCTTTCGAGCTCCAAAGCCGGGCTCAATGTTACCTGGCCTCAAGCCGTCAATTACGCGTTGGGAGATTGGTATGTTTTCGCGCTGCTGTCGGTGCCGGTGATCCGACTCACCAGATTTTTCCACTTCGAAGCCGCGACGCGTGGTCGTTCGCTGGCGGTCCATCTCCTGGGGAGCGCGATCTTCTCCTTCGCCTACATGGTCCTCCGGGCGTGGGTGGGCACCTGGCAAAGCGAAGCCACTTTCACCGAGGCGTTCCAACCCCTTCTGGTCAAGACGTGGCACTTCAATTTCCTCCTCTACTGGGTCATGGTCGCCGTGACCTGCGCGTTTGATTACTACAGCAAGTACCGGGAGCGCGAACTCCGGGCCATTGAACTGGAAAAGCGCCTGGCGCAAGCGAAGCTCCAGGCGCTGCAGATGCAGCTGAATCCCCACTTCCTGTTTAACAGCCTCCACTCGATCTCCGCGCTCATGCACCAGGACGTCGAGGCTGCGGACCGCATGATGAGCCGCCTGAGCGAACTGCTGAGAGGGGCTCTTGACAACACAGAAAACCAGGAGGTGCCGCTACGCAAGGAGCTGGATTTCCTGAAGCGTTATTTGGAGATCGAACAAATTCGGTTCGGCAGCCGGCTGACGATTGAGATCCAAGCCCCAACCGAGACGTTGGAAGCCCAGGTTCCCAACCTGATCCTGCAGCCGCTGGTGGAGAACGCCATTCGGCACGGTATCGAACCGCATGCCGGGCCCGGCCGAATCCAGCTGCTGGCTCGGCGGCAAAGGGATGAACTCACGATTGAGGTCCAAGACACTGGAAGCGGTCTCGCGTCGCTTTCCCTGGTGGATGGCGTAGGGCTCTCGAACACCCGGGCCCGGCTGCAGAATTTGTATGGCGATGCCCATCTGTTTGAGTTCTGCAACCCTCAGGAGGGAGGCCTGTTGGTACGCATGACGATCCCTTTTCATTCAAATTCTGACCGCCATGAAGATTCGAACGTTGGTGGTAGATGACGAAGCGCTCGCCCGCGACCGGTTGCGGCAGCTGTTGCAAGCCGAACCCGAGATCGACCTCATCGGCGAGTGCGCGGACGGCCGTGAAGCGGTCAGCATGGTCCGGAAGACCCTGCCCGATTTGGTCTTTTTGGATGTGCAAATGCCGGAACTGGACGGATTCGGCGTTCTGGAGGCGATTAGCGACCAACCCATGCCGGTGATCGTGTTTGTCACTGCACACGACCAATTCGCGTTGCGGGCCTTCGAAGTCCACGCCGTCGATTACCTGCTCAAACCGTTTGATCGCGAGCGATTCCGGGCGGCGCTCCGGCACGCTCTCGATCAGGCGAGAAATCGGACCGCCGGACAGCACACCGAAGGGCAAGCCGGACTGCTCAATCAATTGAGCCCAGCCGCTAAGCCGATGGAACGACTCGCCGTGAAATCGGGCGGCCACATTGCCTGGGTGTTGCTGGACGAAATCGATTGGATAGAATCGGCCGATAATTACGTGGAATTGCATGTTGGCTCCCGATCGCACCTGCTACGCGAAACTTTGAACGCTTTGGAAACACGTTTACCGCCCGAAAAATTCGTCCGCATCAGCCGCTCGGCCATGGTGAACCCGAAGCGCATAAGAGAATTGCGCCGCATGCTCTATGGCGGCTACGAAATCACCCTCCTCAGCGGCGAAAACCTGACACTCAGCCGCCGATACCGAGATAAACTGCCGAAGCTTGCGCCTGGTTGAACGCCTGCAACTTACGTCTGTACATGGCACACTCGGAGTAGTTTGCGAAGCGGTATCGCTTGCAGCCGGCCGTAACCCCACTACGCGCAAACAGCGGGCGAGTGCCTTTCGTCCCCGAATCCCTGCCGCCCGCCCCTTTTTGCTATCACCCTCACAAACCAGCGCTAAACTGTGGACATGTTGAGTACATGGGACTGAGGTGGTTCCTCTTTTCCTTGGTTAGGTCTTCTGCTCGCCGGGTGCAGAAGGCTGACGAACGTAAAGGAAATCCCGGCGGGAGGCGAGAATCCATTTCAGTGCAGGCGACACATCGACGAGCACTGGAGGCAAGAAACCATCCCCGTCATCGCGCACAGTACTTCCGCCTTGGGGCAGTAGTCCCATAGTTAGATACGCTGAGACCATAGCGCGCGCCGTGGTCCTGCATTATTCCTTGCGGCACAACTCCTTGCCGTTTGTCCCTGAAATCGTGCCGCTCGTCCCTGCCAGCTTTCCTAACCCTGTGCATTAGCATTATTTGTCCTATGCCCTCCAAAAAATGGTCAGACGCCGGACCTTCAATGACCTCCCCTACGAAATCAACTGTTCCCAGCGAGTCCACATTCGGGCGGTCGTTTGGCATCAGACGCCGTTTGCGTTCCGGTTTGTTCAACCGCAAGGGCCTGATAGCGGCAGTGCACCTCGCTGGATTGAGTGTGAGCGGTCTGGCCCAAGTCCAGGAAAAGGCACCGGCCCTCGGGAGCACAGGAGTGATTGCGGCCCCTGGCCCTCAGCCGGCATCTCCAAGCGCCGGACTCTTAAACGATTGGTTGCGCGAGGAATCACCAGGCTTTTCGCCCTGGGATATCGGCGGACAGCTGCGCGGCCGGTTTGAGTTTAAGCATTACTTCGCGGTTCCCAACGAGGGCGCGGTAGATTTGGCCCGCAGAGGGGACCCGGAAAATATTTATTTTCTCCTGCGCGAACGTTTGCATTTAGGTTACACTCCCACCTCCTGGCTTAGTGTCTACGGCGAGATGCAGGATGCTGGCGCGTACAGCGACGATCGCGATCCGAGTCCGGATACGGATCACCTCATGTTGCGGCAGGCGTGGGCTCGGTTGGGCGATTCAAGTCAGTTCCCCCTGACCGTGAAAGCGGGCCGGCAAGAGCTGATCTATGGCGACCAGCGATTGGTGGGGACGGCCGATTGGCTGAATATCGGGCGTGTGTTCGACGCCGCTAAATTGCGATATGACTCGCCCAACTTCTGGGTTGATGCATTTGTGAGTCACCCGGTCATCCCGGATCGTTATGAGTTTGACGAGTCCGATTCGCACGATTGGTTTTCGGGCCTTTACGTATCCACAAGAAAGCTGATCCCCGTGCAGGAGTCGCAGCTTTACTTTCTCTCGCGCAACGTCAATGAACACTCGGCGACTGAGCAAAACGACAAGTTGTATCCCTTGGCATCCCCGCGTGACATTTACACCATTGGCGCAAGAGTCAAATCACTGCCGCAGAAGCTCGGCGCGTGGGATTACGAGGCTGAGGTCGCAGGTCAGTTTGGCCGCTTCAAATACAACAACACCTCCCCTAGTCTGGGGCAGGAAGCGTTTGCGGCGCATGCGGCGGGCGGCTACACCTGGGCCAGCACGCCCGGCACGCCGCGACTGGTGTTGGAGTACAATTTTGCTTCAGGCGACGGCAACCCAAACGATGGGAAACACGGGACCTTTGACAACCTGTTTCCCTCCAACCATGGATTGTATGGCATAATGGATTTCTTCTCATGGCAGAATATGCATGACCTCCACCTGGGTGTCTCGGTGAAGCCGGCGAACAAACTAACGCTACGGTTGGATGGGCACGCCTTCTGGCTGGCTGATACCCATGATTACTTTTACGCGGGCAATGGCACCCCTCGAAGGACAGGCGGCTATGGTCTGAACCCTTCAGCGGGGAGCTACGTGGGTTCAGAATTGGATCTCATGGGCAGTTATACCATTACCCAATATGCGACGATCCAGGCCGGTTTCGGGCATTTCTTCACTGGGGATTATCCCAGGGATTCCCTGGCGGCCAATGGTGGTGCCGCCGGCGCGAACTATGTGTTCGCGCAGGCATACTTTAATTTCTGATGCGAACGCGAAAACACAGCCCGGCCCGGCTTCGTTTCCGGAGGGGTGAGTCGCTATGAACAGCTTGGACGCCCAAGGTTCAGAACAACCGAAGTTCAAAAAATACGTGCGTGCGGTCGGACCGCGGCTGCGTATTTTATTGCTGGCTATCTTTGGACTTGTGGCGGTGTTGGCTGCCAACTCCGTTTACCTGGCCGCCATCACGTTTCTCGAGTGGCTCAAGTCCGATCCCAACCAGACTTATCAAAACTGGTTTTATCTGGTCATGTTCGGCACTCACCTTGTGCTTGGGTTGGTGCTCATCCTCCCCGTCATTATCTTCGGGATCATCCATATCAAACACGCCCACTCCCGCCCCAATCGCCGAGCGGTCCGGGTCGGGTACCTGCTCTTTGCGGTTTCCTTGGTCGTTTTGATCACGGGTTTGCTATTGACCCGGGCCGACGTTTTCCAGTTCAAGAACCTGGGGCTAAAGGACCCGCGGCTGCGCTCGATTGCCTATTGGGCGCACGTAATCACGCCCCTCTTCGCCGTCTGGCTGTACGTGTTGCACCGGCTGGCTGGACCGCGGATCAAGTGGCAGGCCGGGCTCCGTTGGGGACCGGCGATCGCTGCCGGGATCGTCGCCATGGTTTTTCTTCACTCCAGCCACCCGCGAAAGAACCAGCGCGGCTCCGTCGAGGGCGCAAAGTATTTCGAGCCTTCGCTAGCGCGGACCGCAACCGGCAAGTTCATCCCGGCGCGGACCTTGATGATGGACAACTACTGCCTCAAGTGCCATGAAGATGCCTACCGGAGCTGGTTTCACAGCGCTCATCATTTCAGTTCGTTCAACAACCAGCCCTACCTGTTCAGCGTGCGCGAAACACGCCGGGTGGCGCTGAAACGGGATGGGAGCGTCAAAGGAGCTCGCTGGTGCGCCGGGTGCCATGATGTGGTGCCGTTCTTCAGCGGCGCGTTCGATGATCCAAAGTTTGACGACGTAAATCACCCAACTTCCCAGGCCGGGATCACTTGCACCGCCTGCCACGCCATCACGCACGTGAACAGCACCCGGGGGAACGCCGACTATACCATCGACGAGCCGATTCACTATCCTTTCGCCTACAGCACAAATCGCGTGCTGCAGTACGTCAACCAGCAGTTGGTGAAAGCCAAACCGGAGTTCCACAAGAAGACCTTCATGAAGCCATTCATGAAAACAGCGGAATTCTGCTCGACCTGCCATAAGGTGAGCATTCCTCAGCAGTTGAACAAGTACAAGGAATTCCTGCGCGGCCAAAACCATTACGACACCTATTTGTTAAGCGGTGTCTCGGGTCACGGCGCCCGAAGCTTCTATTATCCTGAGAAGGCGGTTCAAAACTGCGCTGGCTGCCACATGCCGCTCAAGGAGTCACAGGACTTCGGGGCGAACTTCTTCAACCCGACCAATACCGGCAGCCGTTATATTCACAGTCATTTGTTTCCGGCCGCCAATACGGGCATCGCTGCGATCCGTCACCAGCCGGATATCGTGAAAGCCGAGGAAGACTTCCTGAAGGGTTCCCTGCGGGTGGATATTTTTGGGGTCAGGGAGGGAGGTGCGATCGATGGAACGCTGACGGCTCCGTTGCGACCCAGCGTTCCGAGCCTGAAGCCGGGCCACCGTTATCTGCTGGAAGTCGTGCTTCGCACCCTCAAAGTGGGGCACCCTTTCACCCAGGGGACAGTTGATTCCAACGAGACCTGGGTTGACGCGAGCCTGACTGGGGGCGGGAGAACGATTGGACGAAGTGGCGGGCTGGGGCCGTTCAATGAAGTCGATCCCTGGGCGCACTTTGTGAATGTGTATATGCTGGACCGCGATGGAAACCGCGTCGATCGCCGCAATCCGCAGGACATTTTTACGCCGCTGTATAATCACCAGATTCCGCCGGGCGCCGCGCAAATCGTCCATTACGAGTTCGTGGTGCCTGAGGAGCAGATTGAGCCTCTGAACCTGGAAGTCAAACTCCAGTACCGCAAATTCGATGCGATTTATATGAATTATGTCCTCGCCACAAACTACGTCAAAGGCGGCGCCTTCCTGGTCACGAACGACCTTCCCATTGTGACGATTGCCGCTGATCGGCTGGCATTCCCGGTCGCGGGGGTCGAAACGTCCAAAACCGCAAATCTCAATGCGTCCGGGCAAACGGACCTGGTGGTGAAAAACCAGCCCTCGCAAATCCCTGAGTGGCAGCGGTGGAACGACTACGGCATCGGGCTGTTGCTCGAGGGCAACACGGGCGCTGAAAAAGGCGAGCTGATTCAGGCGGCTTACGCTTTTGAGCAGGTTGAGAAACTCGAACGGGCCGACGGCCCGGTGAATCTTGCGCGTGTCTATCTCAAGGAGGGCCGGCTGGACGACGCCGTCCACGCCCTGCAGCGGGCTGCGAATTGCCAGCCCGCCGCGCCGCGCTGGTCGCTAGCGTGGTTCAACGGCTTGGTCAACAAGCAGAATGGTTTGCTGGACGAGGCCATCAGCAATTTTCGCAGCATCCTGGAAGATCATTATCCTGAGCTGGACAAGCGCGGCTTCGATTTCAGCAAGGACTACGAGGTGCTAGATGAGCTCGGGCTGGCCTGTTACGAGCGAGCCAAGGCCGAGCGGGCCAACCCCGAACGCCAGCGGGAATTCCTCCAGCTCGGAGCTGAAGCGTTTCAAAAGACCCTCTCCATCGATTCCGAAAACCTCACCGCCCACTACACTCTCGCGCTGATTTACACTCAGCTCGGCGATGAGACCCGGGCCGCCGATCACCGGCGCGAGCACCTGAAATTCCTGCCCGACTACAACGCGCAGGACCGCGCAATTACGATTGCCCGGCGCGCCAATGCGGCTGCAGACCATGCAGCGCAGGCGACGGTCCTCTACCCCTTGCAGCGGCCCGGCGCGCCGGGACTTGAGGCGCAACCCGCCATGCGCTCCGCCTCCCTTGACCTGCCGCGTTCTCGACAGCAGTGAGTCTTCAACCCATGCCGGTCTAATGAACAAGCCACCTGACCCCCCACCTCAAGAGCCCGAGGAACAGGCCCGTCTTGACGACGCAGTGATTGGCAGAGCATTTCGCTGGTCGGCAATTGCGTTCGCGGCCCTGTTGGTCGCGGCGGCCGGCACGTTGCTTTACCTCAAGCGCAAGCCCGCGCCTCGCGCTGCTCAGCTCACCACGGTCGCGACTCCCGTCGTGCCGATACGGCCTCAAGCTGAAATTCCCGACGCCAAATTCTCGGACATCACGGCCGCATCCGGCATTTCGTTCGTCCACTCCAACGGCGCTTACGGTGAAAAGCTTTTGCCCGAAACCATGGGCGGCGGAGTTGCTTTTCTGGATTACGATAATGACGGAAACCAGGACTTGCTGTTCATCAACTCCGCTGACTGGCCGTGGCATCCTTCGGACGGGAAAGCCAGGCCTACCATGGCCCTCTATCATAACGATGGCCACGGCCACTTCACGGATGTGACGCCCGGTTCCGGCCTGGACGTGAGTTTTTACGGTATGGGGGTTGCCGTCGGCGATTACGACAATGACGGTCTGCCGGACGTCTTCATTACTGCGGTTGGCGGCAACCACCTCTTTCACAATGAGGGCGGAGGAAAATTCCGTGAAGTAACGACTCAGGCGGGTGTCGGTGGTCGTCTCGATGGCTGGAGCACAAGCGCGGCCTGGGTGGACTACGACAATGACGGGAAGCTGGACCTGTTCGTGTGCAACTATGTGCAATGGTCCCGCGAAATCGACGCCGAAGTTGGCTACAAAATCGACGGCAAAACCCGGGCTTACGGCCAGCCGATGAATTTTCAGGGCGCCTTCCCTTGCCTCTATCACAACGACGGGAACGGTCACTTCTCCGACGTTTCGGCGGCGGCGGGAGTCCAGGTTAAGAACCCCGTTACGGGCGTCCCCGCGTGCAAGTCCCTGGGTGTTTCCCCTGTGGATGTCGATGGGGACGGCTGGATGGACCTGGTGGTGGCCAACGACACGGTTCCAAACTGTCTCTTCCTCAACCAGCGCGACGGGACTTTTCGCGAGGTCGGCGCGGTCGCCGGGATCGCGTTTGACAGCTATGGCAATACGCGGGGCGCGATGGGGATCGACACCGCCCGCTACCGGGCAGATGGCAAGCTGGGCATCGCGATCGGCAATTTCGCCAATGAAATGACCGCCCTTTACGTGGCGCAAAACGCGCCGACAAATTTCAGTGATGAAGCCATCACGGAAGGTGTTGGTCCCGCCAGCCGTCTCCTCTTGAAATTCGGCGTGTTCTTTTTCGATTATGACCTCGATGGGCGACTGGACCTGCTCACAGCCAATGGTCACTTGGAACAGGAGATTTCCAAAATCCAAAAAAGCCAGACCTATGCTCAGCCGGCTCAACTATTTTGGAACGCCGGCGAGCGCAGTGGCGGATGTTTCGTGCCCGTCCCGAGCAGCAAGGCGGGAGCCGACCTGTTCAAACCCATCGTGGGCCGCGGTTCCGCCTTCGCAGACATCGATGGGGATGGGGATCTGGATGTCGTGCTCACCCAAGTCGGCGGCCCTCCTTTGCTGCTGCGCAACGACCAACAGCTTGGTCACCACTGGCTCCGCCTGAAGTTAATCGGCACAAAAAGCAACCGGGACGCCATCGGCGCGTGGATCAAAGTGAACGTGAACAGCCAGGTCCTCTGGCGCCAGGTGATGCCCACGCGCGGCTATCTGTCCCAATCGGAACTGCCGATCACCGTCGGCCTGGGCGCCGCTACCCGTCCGGACGAGGTGGAGATCTTCTGGCCCAGCGGCACTCGCCAGAAAATCGAAAACCCCCAGGTGGACCGGATGTCGAGCGTGACCGAACCGCGCTAAGCCGCGCGAGGGCTCGCCAGGTCCACCGGTGCCCGCATCAAAACTCGAGCGGCACTCGCACCACCATGCCGCCCATGACCTCTCCTGGCTTGAAATCTTTCTTTGGGCTCGCAGCGTGCCCGTTGTGGCAACTGACGCAGCTTGGCAGGATGGCGCGGTCGGGATAGACCGCGATAAAATACCGGCGGCCGCCCAACGACTCTTCGGAGTAATAATTCGCATCCGGGTGTTCGAGCACCGATTTCAGCCCTTCGTTTTCGGTCGGAGTTTCCGGCGCGTTCTTCGGATTGATGGGCCAAAGGGAACGCAGCACGTAATGGAATTCCGCTCCTTTTTGTTGCACGAGCTCCGAAGCCTCCCGCAGCACATGGGCCGGCACCGTAGTCGGCTTCACGCTGTCTGGCCCGGTGAGTTGATTGAAATACCGGGCGTAAACCTCGCGGTCCGCGGCGATAACCGCATGCAGCGCATCCGCCATTTCCTGGGGCTTGAAGGTTACCGCCAGTGTCGGCTGTTGGAGAGAATTTGGCGCATCCATGGGTCCGCAGGCTGGCAAAGCCAAAAGCGTGCAGCCGGCGGTAACCAGGCCCACGATCTTCGGCCCGGGTTGGGCGCGTCTTGAGAGCGCTGAATTTCGCTTGATAGGCATTCTGTCTATTGATTTAGCTCTTTAAATCGCTTGGGGCTTAGTCCTTGGGCTCCGAGATTGGCAACGGCTCATTGCCGCTCTCCCGGCTCACGGACTTTGAGGATCTGGTCCACCCTCACATTGGTAAGTTCCTGAACCTGCTTACTGGGCCATCGAATCTCGATCCGGTCCACCGTCGTTGCCTTGTTCAAACCAAAATGCAGTCGCCGGTCGCTTTGCATGAGGAAGCCGAAGGCACAACGCGACTCGGCGAAATATTGCTTTCCGCCGGCGCTGACGGTTACTAAGGCACCGAAGCCGTCGCGGTTGCTCCTGGTTCCTTGCAGGTCGAGGGTCAACCAGTGATTCCCGGAGTTATCCCGATTTCGCAGCAGGAAACAACGGTCACCCATCGCCGTCACCAACAAATCCATGCGGCCGTCATTGTCGAAATCGGCCACTGCGCTGCCCCGTGCTCGAACTTTCGTGCGGAAATACAAGCCGCCTTTGGCCGCCGCATCTTCGAACGTGCCATCGCCGCGGTTTTCCAGCAGCAGGCTTTCCCAGCTGACCAGGTAATGGGCGTCACCGTTGGCGATGAAAATGTCGAGGTTGCCATCGTTGTTGAAATCCACGAAGCACCCGCCCCAACCAACGAATCGGGCCGTCAGCAAGCCCAGTCCAGACGCCAACATCCGGTCGTCGTAGATTCCCTTGGCATTACCCATGTAGAGCGAGCCATAACCCAACCGCGTAACGAATATGTCGTCGAAGCCGTCGCCATTGCAGTCGCCAATGGTGGCCGCCATCGACCCCGCCGCCTCTCCCATGGCGTTGAAAGCCACGCCCGCCTGGGGGGCCATGTCATTGAAATGACCTTTGCCGTCGTTGACCAGCAACACATTGGGCGTGCCGTCGTTGGAGAGGTAAAGGTCGGGTGCGCCGTCCCGGTTATAATCCAGCACTGCTACGGACATCGCTCGGTGGCCTGGGATCTGGATGCCGGACGACCCACTGACATCTTCGAAAATTCCGTTGCCGCGATTCCGGTAAAGCTTGTTCAATTGCGCCTTGTAGGCGAGCGGCCCCGGGTAAGCATCGGCACTGAGGTAAGGTGGGTAATTTGGGTCAAAAGAGAGATAATTTGCGACAAACAGATCGAGCTGCCCGTCGTTATCGATGTCCAAAAAGGCCGCTCCGATGGCTGTCCCGCCCTCGTTCGCGACGCCCGCTTTATCCGTCACATCCTCAAAGGTACCATCACCGCGATTGTGATACAGGATGCAACGTCCGACCGCGACCACGAATAAATCGACATGTCCGTCGTTGTCGTAATCGGCGGCGATCGCGGCGGTGCAATATCCGGCGCCCTCCACTCCGGCTTTTTTCGTCACGTCCTCGAACGTGCCGTCGCCACGGTTGCGATACAGGGCATTCGGCCGCCGCGCCGTGCCCGGCGCGTGATGCGTCACGCCCTCCTTTGGACCGGAGTTGACAACATAAAGGTCGATCAATCCATCGCCATCATAGTCCAGCCAGGTCCCGCCGGCGCCGTTAGACTCTATGATGTTCGCGATTCTCGAGTCACAGAACTGATTGACGAATTTGATCCCGGCCTTTTCAGTGACATCCTCAAAAATGTCCGCCGGCCCTGCTCGGAGCGGAGGAGTGACCGATAGCGCGACCAAGGGCTGCTGAGCGAGGCTGGCACCGGGCGCCGAACGACTGACGGACTTCTTGAAACTGAGCACCCCTGCCAGGCCTCCCACCACGCCAAGGATTGCGACGACCGCGGCCTTAAAATACCACCCGCGACGCTTCCCGCCCCGAGAACCTTCCCGCTCGGCCAAGGGTTGCTCAACTCTTTCTTTTTCGGACATATGGGTTAAGGGCGAGATTCCGCCGGCGAGCAATATCTGTCCGGATAGGTTAATTGTCCTCGCCTGCCTAGCCACATTGCAGATTCAGCAGAAAACCGTTTCATAGCTGGCGTCCCTTGACACGAGCCGCGCCCAAAGGAGTCAGCAACACACTTCACAAAAGCGGGCACGTGCTGAGTATAAGAAAGCCAACGCGAAAATCCAGTGAATTGGGATAACCGGTCCTGGAACCGGTACAAAAGGCTCTCCTTACCCTCACAGCGAGGGCTTCCGCGAGAACCACGCCCTCTCGATGGTCGTCCGCACAAAAATGTTGATTCCGATCTTTCTAACGATTATGAGTCAGAGACTGCTGAAAGCCCTTAAATGCAAAAGCGCCTGCTTTGGATTCCAGTCGTTTTGGTGGCCATCGCCCTGTTGGTTCTGGTTCGGTCACGAGGTCACCACGATGAATTCGAGCGGCTCATGACTGCAGGCCAGGGTTACCTGGAAAAGGGCGACGCCACGAACGCCGTGGCGGCCTACGCGGCCACGGTCAAGCTGGCACCGGAGAGCATCGACGCGCGTCTCAACCTGGCCAATGCCTATCTGCTGGCGAACAACAACGAGGGAGCGGTCGAGCAATGCCAAAGGGCCATCGACCTGGACCCTAGCGAAGCAGCGGCCTATTACCTAATGGGTTGCGCTCAACTGCGTCTGAACCAACCTGACAAGGCGGTGCAGGCTTTTCAGCAATCCCAGAAAATCGATCCGGCGGTGGACGCGCTTACTTTTCAACTCGGGCTGGCCGAGGAACGTGCCGGGCACCTGGAGGACGCGATTCAACAATTTGAAACGCTCCTTCAGTTCGCCCCGGATCATCCGTCCGCCCATTACCAATTGAGCCGGCTCTACCAGCGAACCGGGCGGGCGCCGGAGGCAGCCAAAGAGCTGGCAAAGCACCAGGAACTTCAGGCGAAAAAACCGGGAATCTCTTTGAGTCCAACCGCGCTCGAGCGCTGCAAGTACACTCAGCCGCGCGTGGCCTTCACGCTCGAGCAACCAGACCGCCGCGGTATTGCAGTGAAGTTCGTGGAAGCCACGGCCGCGGCGTTCGGTCCGGAGGCAACCCGCTATCGCGGACCGGTGGGTGTGGTGGATTACAATCACGACGGCCGGAACAGCCTGCTGGTGAGGGAGGACAACGCGTTTCGCCTGCTGGACAATGCGCGCGGACATTTTACAGCGCTGGGGGCTCTGGCGCCGGGATCGACCAACGCGACCTACCGCCGGTGCCTGGTGGGAGATCTGAACAACGACCGGTTTGAAGATGTCGTCGTGCTGGGGGAGCAAGCCTCGCATGTGTTCCGCTTTGCCACCAACGGACAATTCCGCGAAGTCACGTCGGCGGCAGGGCTGAAGGACCTGAAGGCGAAAGACGGGCTGCTCGCGGACCTGGATTTCACGGGCAAGCTGGATTTGCTCACCATTCAGCCAGGGGGCCAGGGGCTGCGCGTCTTTCGAAATCTGGGCAGCTTTTACTTTCAGGAGGACACTACCAATTCGGGATTGCCGGCGGTATTCGCCGGATCCGAGAGGTTAGCCTTCGACGATTGGCGAAACGAGGATGTGCCGGGGGTATTCGTCACCCGCGCTGGCGAGGCGCCGGTGTTCTTTTGCAAGCAGCGAGCAGGCCCCTTTGTGCAAACAAACGCCGGAGTGAAACTGCCACCCGCAAGCCTCGTTACGCTCGGGGACCTGAACAATGACTTGATGCTGGACCTGGTGCTAGCGGGTGAGGAGGAAATCACGATCGTATTCGGCGGAAGCGGAGACAAGGTCACGTTGCCGCTCCAGGGCCTGCAGGCCAAAGACCTCCTATTGGTGGATTATGATAATGACGGCTGGTTGGACATCCTGGCGTGGGGGAGTGGGGTGCGAATGTGGCGCAATTTGGGCAAGCTGGGCTTCAAAGACGTAACGGCAGAACTCGGTCTGGACAAAGCCGGGCCAACCGACTTCGTAGTGGCGGCTGATTTCGATCAGGACGGCGACACCGACCTCGTGCTGGGCTCACAAAACGGTTTGCAGTACTGGCGCAACGATGGCGGCAACGCCAATAAACAGTTGAAGTTGAGATTGGTGGGCAACCGCTCGAACGCCTCGGGCCTGGGCTCCCGCGTCGAGATAGTGTCGGGGCATTGGCGAACGATCCGGACATTGAAACAACTCCCGTTTGAGATTGGGGTTGGCCAGCGGGATAAACTCGAGCTGCTCCGGATGCGCTGGTCGGACCTGACCACCACCGCCCTGGACGTTCCCGTGCAGCCAGGGCCCTTTGAGTTAGTCGAACTTGTGCTGCCGTCCGGCTCGTGTCCTTACCTCTACGCTTGGAACGGCAAGAAATACCAGTTTGTCACCGATATATTGGGCGCCGCGCCCCTCGGGCTGCCCATCAGCCAATCGCGGTACGTTGAGCAGGACCCGGAAGAGTATCTCTTTGTTGGAAACGAGCGCCAATTCCCGCCCCGCGACGGCCAATATGAAGTTCGGATCACGGAGGAACTCCGGGAGGTGCTTTACCTGGATCACGCTAGGCTCACGGTCGTGGATCATCCCGCTGGAACGATGGTGGCGCCCACGAGCAAAATGCAGGCGGGCCGTCCTTTTCCTCCGCACGAATTGTGGACCTTGCGCCCGCGGTGCGCCCTGCGGCAGGCAAAACGCAGCGATGGTCTGGATGTCACTGAACTGCTGACCACGAATGATGGACGACTTGCCGGACCGGAACGCTTGCGCGAGCCCCAATTGCGCGGTTTGGCCGAACCGTTTGGCATTACCCTGGATTTCGGCGAGCTCCCGGTCGCGGAACCGCTCGTCCTGGTCCTGACCGGGTGGTTGCGCTTTGGTGGCGGCATGGCAAACATCGCCGGCTCGCTCGATCCAGGTCTTCCATTTCCTTTCCCGAGCATTGATGCGGAGTTGCCAGACGGCTCGTGGAAGCGGGTTCCGGTGGACGTCGGCGTGCCGGCGGGCAAGATGAAGACGATCCTGCTGGACCTGGAAAACAAACTGCCATCCGGCGCCCGCCGTCTGCGGTTGACCACCGCCTTTGAACTCTACTGGGATTCTGTTTTGCTCTGCGTGAAGACTTCCTCGCGGGAGAACCATGAGACGCGTTTGCTCCCGAAACGTTCCGACCTGCATTGGCGCGGTTTCAGCGAATTCGCCCCGCTGCCCGAGTGGCTGCCGTTGACACCGGAGTACGACAGGCTTAGAGACGAGCCCCCCTGGGCGCGTACACCTTCCGGGTGGTGCACCCGTTACGGGGCCGTTGATGACCTGGTCAGCGAAAAGGACAATGCCTTGGTCTTGCTGAACGGTGGGGACGAATTGGCGCTTTCCTTCGCGGCCGACCGGGTGCCGCCCAAGCCTGACGGGTTTGAGCGCGATTTCTTCTTGTTTGTCGTAGGATGGGATAAGGACGCCGACTTCCATGTCGCCCAGGGCTGGCGGGTAGAGCCGCTGCCTTTCCATGGCATGGATGATCAGGCCTATGGCCGGCAGGCAAGGCCACCCAATCTCGACGATGCGTGGCGGGCCAAATACAACACGCGCTGGGTGGGACCGCTGGTGCTGAGCCAGAAACACCAGAAGTGAGGGAGATTCGGCTCCACCGGGATGGGCCTATTGTTCCCGATTGGTGGCCAGTCGCACTTCCATTTCTTTCGCCCCTGGTGGGATAGCAACCTGCTGGGTTTTGCCGCCGGGCCAGCGCACCCACGCCGCAGAGGGCGCCTCGGGCGTGCCCATGACTTGCACCGGGCTGTCTTGCGACCAATACCCGCTGCCCGCGTGGATCTCGCGAGCCGGGCCCCACCGCTGCCCAAAGCGCAGTCGAATCGTAGTCGTGCGGTAATTTGGAACGTACAAGTCCAGATACCCATCGCCATCGATATCCGCCAGCGTCAAGCTGGTCGCCGCGAACTTATGGACCAAACCGCCGCCCGACACTTCATGAAACCGTCCTTTGCCGTCGTTAAGAAACAGGCGCGTTCCTTTGCCGATCCCGTTTACGAGCAGGTCCAAGTGACCGTCTCCATTCACATCGGCAAAGACCGCGCCGGTCGAGTACTGGTCGGCACAGGCGACGCCCGCCGACTCGGTTATATCTTCAAACTTCCACCCCCCCAAATTGCGATACAACTTGTTGCCGTTCTCCAGGCCGCAAAAGTATAAGTCACAGCGCCCATCGCCATCTACGTCACCACAAGCGACTCCTGAACCGTTAAGCCTGATTTGGTTCTCCGCGGCCTTGGCGTCGCTTAGCCCGTTCGTGAAGGCGATGCCAGTAACCTCTGGCGGCAAGAGAGTGAAGCCGACCTGGCCTGATTTGGGGATAGACAAGGCCGCCGAGCGGTAACCAGGGCCGGCGCTCCAATTCAGTTCCGAAGCCCTCACTCCCAAGCCCGCCCATGCCAGCACCAGCCAACCAGAAGAAACAAGCAGGACAGCGGGCCGGGAAGCGTTCACCAGGCACTTAATCACGACGTTACCATCGTAAGCCGAACCATTCCCGCCGGCAACGATGAATTGGAAGGCCTGCCAAGGATCATCTGCAGTTTTCAATTTCAGTTCTCCTGAGGCTTGAGTGCCTATATTTTACTTCACCCGGCTGATGCTCGCGTCGATGCCCACCTGCACCTCCGCCGAGCCGGCAGGAACATCCACCACAAAACTCTTCCCGCCAGGCCAGCGGACCCACAGTTGGGTGGGCCCGTCCGCGCCCGCCAGGATCTGGACGGGGCTATCCTGCGACCAATAGCCTCCGCCGCCATGAACCTCGCGCACCGGCCCGTAGTGCTCGCCGTGCTTTAGTCGCAGTTGGGCGCCGACGCCCCAGGGATTTCCAGACGGACCCTTGAGCCGCACGCGCAAGCCCGGTTTGGCGCGCACATTTCTGAACAGGCGCGTCTGGGCGGCATTCTGCGTCACCGCCAGGTCCACCCGGCCGTCGCCGTCGAAATCCGCAACGGCGGCGCCGCGCTGTTCGCCATACACCATGACCCCGCTCTCTTGTCCCGGCACGGCGCGCAACCCGCCTTGGCCATCCCCCTGGAGCCATAGTCCGCGCCCGGCATCATACCTCGATGTCTCCGGCTCAACCGCGAAGAAATTCTGGCTCAGGAAAACATCTTCGCGGCCATCCCCATCGTAGTCCGCGACCACCACCGCGAAGGCGGGGGCGAACTGCGCCTCGGGAGGCATCACCCGGACCTCCCAGTGGTCGCCTCGGTTGAGGAATACGGTCGATTCCAGCCACTTCGCCTCGAGGAAGCGCGCCTGGTGCAACCGAGCGCCCAGCACTTCCTCCACGCCTGCGTCCGCGAAGACCTGGTAGCTGTGGAATTGCCCTCGGAGGAACGGCATCCCTCGCGCGAGGACGTCGAGGCGATACTCGGGGACGTATTTTCCCATGGCCGGTTCGAAGTACGACTCGATCAAGCCATTGACGCCCTCCTCGTTAAAATCGGCGAAGTAAATCCGTAGTGGGGCCGCACGATGGCACTGGTATTTTGAGTTCTCGCCCCAGTTGCTGGCGATGATGTCCGGCCGCCCGTCGCCATCAAGGTCGCCGGTGGTGACTCCATTCCACCAACCCGTGAGTTGGGCCATAGTTGGGGGCTGAGGAGTACGAGAGGCAGGCCCGGAAGATGCCTTGGAGGAAAGGTAATTAGACGACGACATGATGAGCGGCGGATCCCACGCGCTCAGGCGGCCGTGGTCGTTGTGGAAAATGCGCAGCGGCCCCCATTCGCACGCGAGGATTAATTCGGGAAAACCGTCGCCATCGAGGTCGCTGAAAACAGCGGCGCTAACCATCCCCGCGGCCTCGATGGCCCTGGTGTTCGGCTCATCCAAAACAAAAGTCCCGCCCTGGTTGCGGAAGATGCGGGACTTTCCCCCCTCAGGATATTTTCCGGCGCTCACCCTTGCCCCGACGAACAAATCCAGTTGGCCATCCCCGTACAGGTCAGCCAGGGCCAACGGGCCAACGCTGGCATCGGCTCCCGGGATGGCCTCAGCCACTTTGGCTCCGGCCACATCGTATGCATGGACACCGGCGCCAGCGGGCTGGCCATCCTCGTAATTGGCGGAGCCTACCAGGAGCACCGGACCGTTGGTATCGCGCGGCCAAGCCACCACGGCGGTCTGGTCCCGGGTCGCCGTCTGACCGCTTCGCCAGGGTTGGAAGCCCCCTTTGCCATCGTTCATGAACACTCCCAGCGCCCCACCCTTGCCGCTGGTGATGACCAGATCCTCATGGCCGTCACCGTTGAGATCGCACCAGCAAACACCGGGGCCGAGCTGGCTCAATCGCTTGCTCAGGGTCGGCTGACGCGCAAAATCATCGAACGGCTCCTCGTGGTGGGAGTGGGCGAGCAGTCCGCTGGCGTCCTCGAAAAAGGGAGCGGGGGCAGCCGTCCCACGAGGATTCACAACCACCGAGTCCGCCTCGTCAATTTCGTAAAGGTAGTTGGCGGCCGCCTCGCGTACCACGCTGCGCCGCCCGCTGGGCCAATCCACTTCAATTCTCAACTGGTTGGTCAGCGAACCGGCTGCAAACACACGCATCGCCTGGTCGCAGGAGAGATAGCGTCCCCCGCTGATCATTTCCTGGCTCTGCATGGGGACTGGGCCGCCATAGACTCGAATTTTCGCGCCGATGCCATGTGTGTTTGGCGACCGCCCCTTCAGCGTCACCGCCAGGCGCGGCTTGGAGGTGTCATTGCGGTAGATGCTGGCGACGCTATTGAGGTTATTGGCCACCACGTCCATATCTCCGTCATTGTCCAAATCAGCCAGGCACATGCCCTGGGAGATCACCCGGGTGTCGAACCCCCACTGGTGACCGACCTCGACGAACTTCAATCCGCCCAGGTTGCGGAAAGCCACCTTGGGGGGCACTAGACTCGGGAAAAGCCGCCGCGCTTGCATCATCGCGATGACGGACCCCCGTTGGTTGGCATTGGCCCGATTAGCCGCATCCAGCGCGTCGAGGTTCATGTTGTCGCGCACGAAGCCGTTGGCGATCAGCAGATCCTCGTAACCGTCCAGATCCACGTCCAGGAAAATGGGCGTCCAGGACCACTCCGAAGCCTCCACTCCGGCGAACTGGGCTACTTCAGCATAGGTGCCGTCACCGCGGTTCCGCAGCAACACGTTGCGCGAATACTGCGGGCGGTTCTCGATCGCTCCCAGAGGCAGGATGTCAGGCCTCAAGTTCGTTCGTTGTACCAACCGCCGCCGATGTTCCCGGCTGAGCATTTCGCCGACAAATAGATCGTCGAAACCGTCACGATCGACATCGGCGATATCCATCGCCATCGAGGATAGCGGGATCTGACGTATCGCCGTCCGCGGAATCGCTCGAAAATGTCCGTGCCCGTCATTCATCCAGATCCGGTCGGGAGTAGCGAAGTCGTTACAAATATATAAGTCGGGCTTCCCATCCCCATTCAGATCGCGAAACATAACGCTCAGCCCCCAGTCCAGGGGGGGCTCCGCGAGCGGTTTGCAGTCTTCGTTAAGAAAAACGCCCCCGGTCCAGGGCACGCGTTCGAACCGTCCTCCACCCAGGTTCCGGTAAAGCGCGTCGGGTTCACCCAGCTCCTCGTGAGAGAACTTGGCTCCGCCTTTTCCGTCATCGGCGATATTAAATCGAAAACGATTGGTCCACTCCGGGTCGGTGAGCGGCTTCCCGTTAATTGAAACCACTGCCAGCCGGCCGTCCACCATTCTCAGATTGAACCTGGCATCGGGTTTGTCGGCCGCGCTGTCGGCGCGATAGTTGGCCACATAGAGGTCTAGTCTGCCGTCGCCGTCGTAGTCCGCCAGGGCCAGGGACATGCCGCCCATCCCCCCGTTGAGAACCTCCTTCGCCTCAGTAAAGCGGCCTTTGCCGTCGTTGAGAAAAACGTGCGTACCGCCGCCCAGCGAGTTGACAATGAGATCCAAGTGTCCATCCCCATCGATATCGACCAGCGCCGCACCCGTAGCATCGAGGTTGGTGCAGGCGACCCCAGCCCAGTCCGTGATGTCCTCGAATTTCCAGTTCCCCAGGTTGCGGTAAAGACGGTTGCCGGTCTTCAATCCGCAGAAATACAGATCGCACAAACCGTCGCCGTCCACGTCCCCGGCTGCCACTCCCGATCCACTGGGCAGAATTTGACTCGCCAGCGCCCGTTCCTCAGACAGCACATTGGTGAAGAAAATCCCCGTTTGACTGGGGGGCATCAGAGTGAATCCGTCCCGACCCGCGCCAACAGGGTGAAGCGCTGTTCGCCGGTAGCCGGGACCGCTTTCCCAACCATCGGCTAGCGAGACGCCCGCGGAGAACAGAAGCAGGAGTGCGGTCACAAATCGCAACCGCGCCGGCAAACGTGCCAAGGCACGGAGGGCGAGCGGACGTTCTGAAGCGGGCCAAGACGCGGTCAGGATGATCCCGTCACCGGTTCCCCGCCAGCTACTTCCGACCGGGGATGGGGGAATCGCCAGATCAGCGGAGTTCCGCTTCTCATTCTTACTTTTCAAGGGCTAAGTGGCCTAATGCCGGGGATCTACCAGAGACGCAATCCTGAGAGCAAGAGACAAAAAAGAAGACCGGATGATAACATCCGGTCTTCCTGAATCAAACCCTCAGCCGACGCTTATTGGTGCGCTTTGAAGAAGGTCGCGGCGGTGGTTGTGGGCACGGTATAGGGACTTGCGGCCCCGCTCACAGGCGTGTAGGTGCCATTGGCCGTCGCAGAGGAATATAATGTGCCTGTGTACGTGATGACCGGCCTGCCTGAACCATTCTTCCCGATGCTGATGCTCGGTAGGGCGGTCGCAGCTACATTACCAAAGCTGCGGAATTGAGCCAGGAACAACCGGTCAAAATTCGGGTCGAAGGGAGCTCCCCAAACATCGAATCCAGTGGGCGCCGTCCCGCTCCAGATGTTACCCGTTTCAACGCCGACGCACACGCTGACAACCATAACCTGCTGGTTATCCGTACTCGCCAGCGAGGTGCTGCCCTGGCCAATCCAATTCGTGCCGTCGCTGCTGCGGAAGCCAAAGAAATTGGTTCCGACGCGCGACAGGCGCAGCCAGGCGTTTGGATAGGTGGGAGCGGTGCCGGGATTACCCCAACTTGCCACCTGCGCGCCCTGGGAAGGACGTACGTGCTGCTCGTGACTGTTGTTGGGAGTTGGATTCCCGGGCTGGGCCGTACTCCCAGCAGGTGGAGTCCAAACCCCTGAACTTGCGAAGGTCTGTGATGGGTTCACATGGGTCTGCACTTTGGCGCTGACGACGCTGACGGCGGGGGCGACAGGCGCACGGTCGCCGGGGTCTTCACCCACGTTCAGGTTATTGCGGGCTTGCAGACCTACGCGCGTCCACTCGCTGCCGGGTTCGGCAAAGACGACATTGACCTTCACGTCGAAGTCGTTGGTCTTCTTGATATAAGCGAGGGTGTCTTCCTCGTAGGAGGACCACATTTGCCGACCTCCGTTGAGGACGTCGAACCCGTCAGGGCCGACCGGCACAACGTTGCCCGGCCGGATCGGGGTGCCATCATCGGCAAACGCAAACTGGCTGGCCGTGAACGGCAAATTGACGCCGGGCGGTTGAATCGCGTTGCCGCGCTTGTCGGCGACACCGACCACGTTGAGTGTGTAGTTTTGGCCCGGGACTAAACCTGAACGTTGCAGGACCATTTGGTTGTAGGTTCCCAGGGAGTTGGTAACCGTGGCGACAGTAAAGGTGCCGGGGTTCCCAACCAGGCTGAAGTTGCCGGGGACGAACGTGGCCGGGTCGATCCCTCCGTTCTCGGCAAACGCCACGTTCAGTTGGTAAGTGCCATTTGGCATCTGGATGCTTCCGACGGAGAGGGGTGTCGGCGGGTTCGTGTCTGGCAACACGGTCAGGGTCGCATTGGTGGTGTTAAAGGTGCCCACCAGCGTGAACACCTTGGCGCTGAACTGCTCGCCATTCTGCGCCAAATCCGCTTGGGCAATGTTGTAGGTCGCCGTTGCGGAACCGATGATCGGCGCGCTGTTGGAATACCACTGCACCCCAAAGAAATCAGTGGTGGGCAGGACGGACGCCGTGACTGAGAAAGTAACCGGGTCGTCCTGGAATACAGTCTTGCTGACAGGCTGCACGCCAAGGGTGGCTCGATGGCCGGCGGCGGACGCGAGTGTCCAGCAATTCTGCGCCGGGATCGGATGTAGTTGCTTCGCGGGCGTGGTGTCTGTGCTCAGGCGCCAGGCAACGCTCACGTGGTCGTTGCCGATGCCCGCCTTGTGAAGGGCGACGAAACCATAGAGGTTCCCCGCCAGGAGGTGAATCAGGGTCGTGGTTGTCTGAGTCTGGGGAAGGCCGCCAACCGTGTTGGTAGGTTCCTGGTAACCATTGCAGCAACCGTATTCCCAACAGATTGGAGTGCCGCTCTGTGGATCGGGCAAAGTATTCGTGACACCGACACCCGCACCGGTTGAATTGAGATACAACTCGGACGAATCCTGGCTCTCAATGAGGAATGCATAGTCGCCGGTCACGTCGGGCTTTACCCAGCCCGATATCTCGACGCCGAACGAATCGAGGTTCGGAACGGTTTGGGGTGAATTGGCGCCGCCTACGAAGAAAGTCACCGTCGCGTTCGAAGCGAGGTTGCCCCCAGGTATGTAGTTTTTGAGGTCTAAGATTCCAAGTTGCCCCACGTTGGTGCCAATACCCTCCCAGCGTTGGGCTTCCAGGAAGCCCTGAATGAACTGCGGCGGAGTCGCGGCGTCCACAGTCAACTTGGCATTGGCGCTCGTGTTGGTAACGGAATTGTTATAGACCCTGACCGCGATGTTGGCGTTGTTATCGGCAAGTACCGGGGTGAAGACAAGCCGCGCGTCAGTCCTGCCTGGCATGTCCACGCCATTCTTCGTCCACTGGTATTGAGGCAAAGTCCCCGAGGCTCCCACAGTAAAGATGGCCGTTCCATTTTCCACCGCGAGGTAGTCAGCCGGATTCTGGGTGATGGCGCAGGGTCCGACCTTGGTTCCTGGAGCTGCCAGTTGCAGACCGGCAACGCCCGCGTTGATCCCTGTTCCCGCCGTCATTGTCACTGTGAGCTTCAGGTTCCCTGAACCGTCAGGTGACACGTTCTTGAACACCATGGTATTGCCAGGGGCAGGATTCCCGGGATCCGTAGAATTGGCCAGTACGAAGCTGCCGGGGAAGCTGGTCTCAACCGGCAGGTAGTAGGTGAGCGCGCCGACGTTGTATGCACCGAAGGTGCCAGGCGTGTCCGTCTGGGCGTACACATAAAGATCGTAACTTCCGGCAGGGACGTTCGAAATGATGACCGTCCCGCTACCGGTACCCATCTTCAGGAAGCCATTCATCATGCTAGTGTTGGGGTCGCCGGGAACGTAGCCCCCATCGTTCCAACCATCAGTGGCGGACCAATACACCGCGATGGGAGTGAAACCGCCAATGGCGTCGCCCAGGTTAAGCAGGTTCCCGACCAGTATCCCGGGATTCCCATCCGCACCATGCATATTCAGATTGTTCCAATTGCTTACCATGATGGCGCCCGCCACGTCGGTCAGCGGGAGATCAGCAGCGCCAGTCGGGCTGCCATTCCGGCCGTTAAAATTGGCGCTGACGGGCTGGTTGTTCCACGCAATGGGGGCCACCGTCAGCAAAGCGGTGGTGCTCACATTGGTATTCACATTGTTATAGACAATGGCCGTGATGTGTTTTCCGTTGTCAGCCAGCGTGGTCGGCAGTGTGATGCTCGCACTGGTCGCGTTCGGAAGGTTCACGCCATTCGTTTGCCATTGAATCTGGACAAGCGGGCCGGAGTAACCCACGCTGAAAGTGGCTGGAGTACCCACAGGGACGCGAACGCTAGCCGGGTTGGCGGTGATGGCGCAGGAATTCGTGTTGAGGCTTAGGAAGTTTGTCGCGATCGAGCTGAGGACTGTATTGACGTTGTTGGTAACCACGGCCTGGACCGTCATCAAGTTGTCCGCCAGCGGCAGGGGCGGCGTAGTGTAGCTGTCACCGGTAAAACCGGCGACAGGCACGCCGTTTGTCAGCCAAGAAGTCTGGTGGGGGCCAGTGGCGCCGACAGTAAAAGTGGCGGGAAGGCCCAAGGTCTGGCTGGCTACGTTGGTGGAGTTTACAGGCTGAGTGGTGATCGCGCAGGGTGTGGTGTTCGCCGCAAACGGCGGTCCCGTGATCTGGACGACCTGAACCCCCGCAATGCCGGCCCCGTCATTAACGGTGGTACCATCCCAATAAACAGTGAGCTGGATCGTTCCATCGCTTGCAGGGGAAACACCTGTGGCGTGGATAAAGTTGCCGGCCGTGCTGGGAGGGACGATCTCCGTATATGTGCCAGTGAAATTGTTAGCCCAAGGGTCGATGTTGTATCCGACAGGCGCCGCCGATCCTGCAACGAAGACTCGACCAAAAGAGCCGGTGCCGTTTTCCATGCAATACACATAAACGTCGTACGTTCCCGAGACCGAAAGGTTCGAGACGAAGATCCCGCCTCCGGCATTCTTGAACTTTAGGATCCCCTTCATCATCTTTTCGTCGGCGGTGGTGATGGGTCCATCACTGTTCCAGGCATCCACCCCTTCGTAGTGAATCTGCACCGCGGTGAAAGCACCGGAACTGTCCCTCAATGGCTGCGAAGTATTCGTAAAAGCCAGGCAGTCGAGGTTTGCCCAAAAGGGCTGGGGAACAACGCCCGCGACGTCCGACGGAGCAAGAAGGACATCGCTGTAAAGGACGGTGGCGCTGTTCCGGCCGATGAAACTGGCGCTGACGGTTGTGCCCGCCTGAGTGCTACCGGCTCCAATCAGCAAACTGGCACCGACCGCTGCTAACGCCGCTAGGTTGAGTTTATTTGTATTCATGAGACTCTGCCTGGTTACTGCGTGTTGCTTGGTTTGAGTTTGACGAACTTACCGCACATGACTTTTTTCTTGGCGAAATGATGCTTCAATCTGACGAGGGCGAACTTACCTGTGCCACCAACCGCCGGACGACCGGAAGAAGTTGGTGAGTGAACACAGTTTGAGCTGAGGCAAGCTCATCCGCCCGCTGGCAGGTTCGACACGCACATTTCGCTCTGGGTTTAACATAATCTTACATTTTGCATTAAGACTGTCAATGGTTTATTTACAAATCTTGTAATATTTTTTTGGGCTCCGCGCTTGCGCTCCGCATCGGCCTCCCGCCCCGCGAAAACGTCCCTGAAAAACTCTGCTGAACGCCATCTCTCGTGTGCTACCTGGTGCCAGGAAAAGTGTGCTCCGGTACGCTGTCGCCTTGGTCCAGGCGCGCCACCACTTCCCGCAGCCCCTTGGGAAGCCTGGTTTCGGTGATTTTTCCTCCGGGCCAGCGGACCCAGAGGGCGGAGGGAGTTTCGGGCAGGGCCAGCACGACGATGGCGCTGTCCTGGGAAAGGTAGCCGCTCCCGCCATGGATTTCCCGCGCTGGACCGTACCGGTCACCAAACTTGAGTCGAACCACCGAGCCAATGCCTTTCGGATTGCCTGCCGGCCCCACTAACCGCACGCGCAGACCCGGTTTTGCTCCCACATTCCGGAACAACCTCGTCTGGGCACCATTCTGACCCACCGCTAAATCCACCCGCCCATCCTCATCGAGATCCGCCGCCGCCGCCCCCCGCTGCTCTCCATATACCTTTATCCCCGATTCCTGCCCCGGCACCGGGCGCAGTCCTCCTTTGCCATCTCCCAACAGCAACAGCCCCCGCCCCGCATCCAGCCGCGGCGTGCTCGGTTCGTTGGCAAAAAAATTCTGGCTTAGAAACACATCCTCCGCGCCGTCGCCGTCAAAATCGGCCACCACCACTCCAAAGGCCGGCGCAAACTGCGCTTCGGCCGGCAATGCCACCGCTTCAAAGTGGTCCCCGCGGTTGAAAAATACCGTCGTTGCCAGGGTCGTCGCCTGGACCACCCGCGCCCGCGCTTTGGCCTCCCCCAGCACCGCCTCCAGGCTCGCCTCGCTGAAGGCCTTGTGCGTCGAAAATCGTCCCGCGAGAAACGGCAACGACGCCATCAGCGGGTCTCGATAACGCCGTGGGGCCACCGCTCCAATTTCGGGCTCAAACTCCGCCTCCACCACATCGAGCACCCCCATCCCTCCCAAATCGCCATAATACACTTGTGCCGGATGCTCCGCGCTGGCCAGATACGGACTGTTGAGTCCCCAGTTGCACGCAATGATGTCCAGTCGCCCGTCCCCGTCCAGATCCCCGGTCGTCACCCCGCTCCACCAACCCGTCAGTTCGTTGAGCGTTGAGCGTTGAGGCTTGAGGGCTCCCTCGGAACGCCAGGTCACCGGAAAGTTGGTAGCGCTCAGCCGGCCGTGATCATTATGGAAGATCCGGATCGGCCCCCACTCACAAGCAAGGATGAGTTCCGCAAAACCATCCCCGTCCAGGTCGCTCCACACCGCCCCGCTCACCAGGCCCACCTGCTCCAGCAACTGACTGTTAGGCCCGTCGAGCACAAACTGGCCGCCTTCATTGCGGTAAATGCGCGAGCTGGCCGCCTCGGGCCAGCGCCCCGGGATGACCCGCCCACCCACAAACAAGTCCAGGTCACCGTCCCCGTCGATGTCCCCCAAGGCCAGGGGTCCCACACTGGAGCTATCGGCCCCCATCACCGTCTTCGGGTTCGGGTTGGTCCATTCCCAACAAGTGACCGCGGCGCCTTCGGCCCGGCCGTCCTCGTAATTGGCCAGGCCCGTCAAAATGGCGGTGTGGCCCCTGGCCGCCGTCCAGCCCAACGCGCTGGTTTGGTCGCGCGCGGCAGCGCTCTCCGTCAAAGAGTTGGTCGCCCGTTGGAAACCGCCCCGGCCATCGCCTAGATAGACCGCCAACTGCCCCCCCTTGCCGCTGCCGATGATTAAATCCTCGTGCCCATCCTCGTTGATATCCCACCACGCCACACCCGGACCGGGCTGACTGAGCTTGCGCGGCAACAGCGGCTGTCGCGCAAAATCATCAAATGGCTCCTCGTGATGGGTATGGGCCAACCGATCGCTAAGGTCCTCAAACAGGGGTGCCGGGGCGCTCTTGGGTGGCGCAGGTGGCGGGACTTTCGCGCCCGCTTCATCGATCTCGTAGAGACGGTTGGGCTTGACCCCTTCGACCCGGCTCAACCGGCCGTTCCGCCAGGTGACCTCGATGATCATTCCGTCCTGCGCCTGGCCCGCGGCAAAAGTAAGCATGGCCTCGCTGCCAGACAGATAGCGCCCGCCGCAGATGATTTCCTGGCCTTGCATGGGAACCGCGCCGTTGAGAAGCTTAATCCGCGCGCCTATGCCTTGCGTGTTGGGCCTCTGGCCCTTAAGCCGCACCGCCACCCGCGGCGCCGAAGAGTCGTTGCGATAGACCCCGAGGGCGCCATTGAAATTATTCACCACGAGATCCATGTCCCCGTCGTTGTCGAGGTCGCCCGTGGCCATCCCTTGGCGGATGCCTGGTTGATCCGTTCCCCAGACCGAAGTCATGTCTTGGAATTTCAAGTTGCCCAGATTTCGGAACGCCGCAATGGGGCAGCCGTAAGGCGGAAACAAGCGTGCGTTGGCCATCTTTTGCATCGAAAAGGCCAACTGAAACTCCGCCTCGTTGGTGAAGCCCTTAAGGGGTCGCTGCTGAGCATAGATGGCAGCGAGGGCGTCCCGATCCTGCACGTCGCGGAAGTAACCGGCGGAGACCACTAGATCCTCGTAGCCGTCTAAATCCACGTCAAGGAAGATCTGCTGCCAGGCCCAATCGGCCGAGGCCAGACCCGCATAATCAGCGATGTCAGCAAAGGTATTGTCACCGCGGTTGACGAAGAGAGTATTGCGCATGATCTGCGGCCGGTCGGGCGCGAGGTCGATCGGCGACATGGGGTTGAAAGCGGTGGTCTGGCGCTTGCGCAACCGATGATCCCGGCTTTGCATGTCTGTCACGAGGAAATCGACGTTGCCATCCCGGTCGATATCCGCGAAATCGACGCCCATGGAGCTGAAGGGGATGTGCCGGAGAGCGGGCCACTCAATCGCTCGAAAATTGCCGTGTCCGTCGTTCAGCCAAAGCCGATCCGCGGTCCAGTAGTCGTTGCAGACATAAATGTCCGGGCTGCCGTCCCCGTTCAAGTCGCGGAAGGCTACCGTCTGCCCCCAATCCAGCGGCGCCTGTTTGAGTTTCTCGCCGTTTTCGTCGAGGAACCTGCCGTCGGTCCAGGAAATGGGAGTGAAGTGGCCCTTCCCGTCGTTGAGATAGACCAGGTCCGGTTCGCCGAACTCGCGCACCACCCCATTAATCACCACCAGGCGGTCTTTGAATTCGGGCGGAATCAGATACTGGCCGTTGCGCTGATAAATCTGCACCCGTCCGCGGTTCCGGATATCCTCGGCCCGATTGTTGGCGACATACAGGTCCAGGGTGCCGTTCCCGTCGATGTCCGCCAGCGCCATCGTCACGCTGCCATAGTGCGAGGCGGTGCCCGCTTCCGCGGTGACGTCCTTGAAATGGCCGTGACCATCGTTCAGGAAGCAGAGCACTCCGTGATTCAAGGTCGATACGAGCAAGTCCAGCGCGCCGTCACCGTTGAGATCGGCAAACACCGCGCCGCGCTGATAGCGCTCGGCAAACTGCAAACCGGCAGCGGCGGTGACATTCGTAAACCGCCACCCGCCTAAGTTGCGATAGAGCGCGCTGGGGCTGTCCAGGCCGCAAACGAAAATGTCCACCCATCCATCGTTGTCGAAATCCCCCAGGGCCAGGCCGGCTCCGTTATTGAGAATGCGGTTGGTTCCCCCACTGAATTCGAGCAGGATATTCGTGAAATCGATGCCGGTTTGCTGGGGCGTAAGCAGGGTGAATCCGGTCTTTCCGTTTGGAGGCACCGTAAGCTGCGCCCAACGGAATCCGCTTTCCTCATGCCAAGTGCGTTCGGAAGAGGCGCCCCTGACAGATCCCACACAGCCCAGGAAGGCACAGAAGATGCCCGCCACCGATCGAAGGTTCATACCGTGAGGTTACGAGGCTCATGAAATCACGTCAATCCCGCCGGGAACCCTTGGAAAACAAAGTCCTGTCAGTAACCGTTGCAGGCATTGCATCTTGTGATACGCTCTGGAATGCCCGTACGCGTGCTCTTACTGGTCTGGATTGGAGTTCTGTTCGCTAGCGTCGCCTCGCTCAAAGCTGCGCCCCTCGCGCTCAACACGAACCTGCAAATTCGCTTGGTGATGTACACCACCAACAGCACCGGCGCGCATTCAACTCGGATCGCCAAGGACCCCCGCGACGGCCTCCTCTATTACCTCAAAGACAACGGCGACATCTTCCGCGTCACCCTGATGCCCGGCTCGGGGTCCACGAGCACGCGCCTCTACGGCGCTGTTGACCATGGCATTGCCTCCAGCGCGCTGGGCATGGCCATTGGCCCTGATGGCACTATTTATGTCGTCGGGAACACCAGCACCAATTCCGGCAACAGCAACTTCGTGCAGGTGATGAAAGGTGTCCCGAATTCCAGTGGCGGGCGGACCTGGTCCCTGCTGGCGAAGACTGAACCCTACCCGCGCAGCCGCACCGCTTTTGACCATCTCATGAGCGGCATCGTCGTCAGCCCGGATGGCGCGTGGCTTTATCTCAACAGCGGCTCCAGAACCGATCATGGCGAAGTCGAGTCGGCGAGTGGTGTTTACCCAAACCTCAGAGAGACCGGTTTGACCGCCAAAATACTTCGTCTGCCCGCCAACGGTTCGAACCTGATCCTGACCAATGACCTCACCGCGTTGCGGAACGCCGGCTATGTGTTTGCCGAAGGCACCCGCAACGCCTTCGACCTCGCCTTCGCGCCCAACGGCGATCTCTTCGCGACTGATAATGGCCCTGACCGCGATATGTCGGACGAGTTGAACTGGATCCGCCAGGGGTTGCATTACGGCTTTCCCTGGCGCATGGGCGGAGCGGACAACCCTCAACAGTTTCCCAATTACAACCCCACCAATGACCTGTTGCTCGACCCGCGCTTTGTCGCCGTCTCGAGCGGGGCTTATCACAATGACCCGACCTTCCCGCCGCCGCCAACGAACTTCTTCGAACCCGTCCTCAACCTCGGCCCGGATGCTAACAGTTACCGTGACCCCGTCGACGGGTCGCTCAAACGCGCCACCAACAACAACCAGACACTCAGCAGCGTCACGGCCCATCGCTCACCTCTTGGTTTGGTCTTCGATACAGCCGGCGCCATGGCTCCGCCTTTTCAACGGCATGGCTTTATGTTGAGTTGGACACAGGGCGACCCGAACGGCAATTCAGTGGCAGGACCGTTCTTGGATCCAAGCGAGGATATGCTCGATTTAGACCTCACCAGCATCGGCAACAACTATCAGGGCCACTTCACCCGCATCGTCGGCAGCTTTTCCAACCCCATTAGCGCGAGCATTCTTGGCAACCGAATCTATGCCATTGAATATGGCGGCAATCAGGGCATTTGGGAAATCACTTTCCCGCCGGCACCAGCTACGCTCACCGTCGCGCGCGCGGGCAACAATGTCGTAGTCAGTTGGGGCGTAGCGGGCACTCTGCTCCAAGCCAACGTCCTGAGCCCAGTCTCCTCCTGGTCCGTCGTCTCAAACGCGCCTAACACACCCACGGGCGGCAGCTACACAAATGTTCCAGGCCCTACTCCCACTTACTACCGGCTGCAACAGTAGAAGGGCACGCTATGCGACGTATCGAGATGCGTCCAGATCGATGAACCGATGATCCGTGGCTCTATTCACTTTACTCCAAAAGCCGCAAAACGTAGAACTGACCGCATGAACCCATCCATCTCGAATCAGTATCTCGAACGAGTTGTCGACCTGACTGAACCCACCGCCAACCACCTTCTCAATATGACCGTCGAGGAAGCGAGGCAACGCATCCTGCGAGGCCCGGCTGACGCGGTCCGGCAGATCGAAGGCTCCTTTGCCCTGGTGGCGAAAGAAGGAAAGGTCGTCCGCCTGGCCCGTTCGCTGGACCGGCCAATGCGCTATTTTCTCGCGAAGCAGCACGCAGGCCCCGCCCTCGTGGTGGCGCACCGCATCGACGCTATCCGGGACTGGCTGAAGCAGGAGGGATTCGATTCGCAATTTCATCCCAGCTATACCCGCATGGTTCCCGCTCATCACATTGTGCAGATTCATTTGGTGGGCTGCCCCGATCCCGATCCGGTTTACGAACGTTTCTTCGCGCCGCGCCGCGACGCCTTTCCCGCCAACCCCCAGGAGTTGGGCGAGAACTATATTGGAGCCCTCGATCGCGAAATCCGGCAGTGGCTCGGCAGCCTTGCGGCTCATGAACCCATTGGGGTTTGTTTCTCCGGCGGCGTGGACAGCGGCGCGGTCTTCCTTGTCACCTACCACAACCTGCTCAAGTTGGGAATGAACCCCGCACGGCTGAAAGCGTTCACTCTCTCCGTTGACAACGGACCCGACCTTGAGCAGGCGAGGACCTTTTTGGACCCGCTCGGGCTGGGGCTGTTCCTTGAAGTCATCGAGGCCGAGCCGGCTGCGCTCGACCCGCTCGAAACCATCCGCATCATTGAGGATTATAAATCGCTCGACGTTGAATCAGCCACGATGGCCCTGGCCCTCTGCCGAGGTATCCGGCGGCGTTACCCCGGCTGGAAATTCCTCATCGATGGAGACGGCGGTGACGAAAACCTCAAGGACTACCCGATCGAGGAGAACCCGGAGTTGACCATTCGCAGCGTCGTAAACAATCGCATGCTCTACCAGGAAGGCTGGGGGCTGGGCACCATAAAGCATTCCCTGACCTATTCCGGCGGCTTCAGCCGTGCCTGCACTCGTTCCTACGCTCCGGCGCATCATTTGAAATTCGAAGGCTTCAGCCCCTTCACCCGGCCCTGCGTCATCGAGCAGGCCGAAGGCATTCCCTTCATTGCGCTGACCGGTTATGACGTGGAAAAGCTCTACGCCCTCAAGGGCGATGTCGTCAGGCGCGGCGTCAAATCCGTCACCGGTTTTGAGATGCCCGTTTTCCCGAAACGGCGCTTCCAGCACGGCGCCGTTTCCGTCGAGCGTCTGCGCCAGCGCCTGCCCAGCCCCGAGTCCGCATACCGTCAGTATTTCCTGGCCAGTTACAGCAAAACCGTGTCCGTCTGATTTGCCCGGAATGGGTGCGCGGCGCGCCTCTCGGCCTGATGAGTTCTATCTACCCTGAGCGAAATCGGTCCGCATGGATCATTGCGCACCGTCCTCCGCGTTCTGCCGCGGACCCCTTAACACCCCACGGGTACTTCCTGGAGGAGGAACTATCGGCATCCCATCGGCTCGTGAGTTCCGCCGTCGTTCTCCTGACGAACAAAGAATGCCCGTGGCGCTGTTTGATGTGCGATCTTTGGAAACACACGCTAACCCGCTCGGTTCCACTGGGCGCAATTCCGCGGCAGATTGATTACGTTCTTAGCCGCTTGCCCACTCTGCCGGAACAGGTGAAACTGTATAACAGCGGCAGCTTCTTCGACCCGGCCGCCATCCCCTTGGCCGATTACTGCGAAATCGCCCAAAAGGTGTCCGGCACCGGTCATTTGGTGGTGGAATCGCATCCGCGGCTGATCGGCAAAACCGCTCTCAAGCTTAGAGATCTGCTGGCATCATCGCTGGAGGTCGCCATGGGCCTTGAAACCGTGCATCCGGAGGTCCTGCCCCGACTGAACAAGGGTCTCACCCTGACCGATTTCGCGAAAGCGGTCGGCTTTCTGCGCCGCCACGACATAACCGTGCGCGCCTTCGTGTTGTTGAAGCCGCCTTTCTTAAACGAAGCGGAGGGTCTGGACTGGGCCATCCGGTCGGCGCGGTTCGCGTTTGCCACAGGCGTTGAGGTGGTTTCCGTGATCCCCACCCGCGCTGGCAACGGGGCTTTGGACCGGCTACGCGAAACGGGAGAGTTTACGCCTCCGCTGCTTCCCACGCTCGAGGGAGCTTTGGAAACACTTCTGGAACAGCGCCAGGGCAGGGTCTTCGCCGATTTGTGGGACCTGGAGCAGTTCTCGACCTGTGCGGCTTGCTTCCACCAACGTCGCCGCCGCTTGCAGCAAATGAACGCTCAACAAATCGTCCCGCCCAAAATCCGCTGCCCTGTGTGTGACCACGACCAAACCCGGTGAAGGCAAGACGGGTTGGCTCGGAATCAGAGGATTGCGTCGGTCCTCCTTCGAAATCTTCTTATTCGCCTTTGTCCCTCTAATAATCCCTGCTTTCGCCTTTCCACGAGACGGCAGGGTTCTGCACGATGATCTGGTCGTCCAGTTGGTCCATGCCCGGCAAGCTGGCGACGGCGGCATGCACTTTTTCCCGCTCGTGCTGGGTCGCCACGTTCCCGCGCAAAGTAACCATCCCTTTGTTTACGATACCGGCGACCGGTGAGGCGGCCAAGGTACGGTTCGTGGTGAACATATAGCGGAGCTCTTCAGCCAACTGCCAGTCCCCTGCATTCGCACCAGGCGGCGGCGCGAATTGGTCGGCTGGCGGGGCCATTTCCCCGTAAACCCGCGGTTCGGCACGATCCGAGGTCGGTGACATCGGCGCGGGTTGAATTGAGTTGAATGCAGCGGGCCCGTCGCTGTCCGTGTGCGCGCATCCGGAGGCCAGCGCCATCGGCAGCGCCATCCAGAGCAGTGTTTTCAATGAATGTTTCTTCATGCCAAAAGGTGGTTGGGCCCGCTCCGCTCTGCAATGGGGTGTTGACCCGTGAAACCAAACCTCCAGACCCTACCCGCGCTCAGGCAGCATGAGCGCCCGGGAGGGAGCGCTTGCACTGTGCTCCGGAATCCTGCCGTATTCCCGGTTGAGGTTGGCTGCGAGAAACCCTCTCCCCAGGCCGGAGCCGGCGCGAGTTTCGTGGTCATGAGCATCAACACGTCTTCGTATTAATGTTCAACGCCACTTGCCGTGGAGATTTGTCGGCCAAACACCTACAACGACATCGGAGGTGTCGCCGACAGGATTACCGCAGGTACTCCGATTCCGCGCCGGGGCGCTGGTGAGCAGCTTAGGGGCACTATGCGACGAGCGATTAGTGTCATTACGAGCCTGCTGCTCTTGGTCGGGGCCGTGCATAAGAACCAGGCCACCGAAATGACGTGGGAATACTCTGTCCAGGCCAGCGCCTCGGTCCAGTCGTCGCCTCCTCAGATTACCCTGAGCTGGCCGCAGGACCATTTTATCCTGCCCGACAGTTACACAATTTACCGAAAGCGTCCCACCGACACCTCCTGGGGAACAGGGGTAACCATCGCCGGCACGGCCACGAGTTACCCCGACAGCAACGTGGCCGTCGGCATCCCTTACGAATACCAAATCGTGAAGGTAACCTCGCAATACGCCGGCTACGGCTACGTCTGCTCCGGCATTGAGGTGCCGATGGCGGACAGCCGCGGCAAACTGCTCCTGGTCGCGGAGAATACCTGCGCCGTCAACCTAACGAATGAACTGGCGCGCTTGCTGCAAGACCTGGCCGGCGACGGCTGGACGGTGGTCCGGCTCGACGTCAACCGCAACGACTCCGTCGTCAGCGTCAAGAATTTGATTAAGGCGCAATACGACGCCGACCCAAATCACGTAAACTGCGTGTTCCTGTTCGGCCACGTGCCCGTCCCCTACTCCGGCAATATCGCCCCGGACGGGCATGCTCCCGCCCACCAGGGCGCCTGGCCCTGCGATGGTTTCTACGGCGATATGGACGGCGCCTGGAGCGACAACTCGGTGAACGTCACGGGCCAATACGACCCACGCAACACGAACGTCCCGGGTGACGGCAAGTACGACCAGAACTCCTTCCCGGCCCCCCTCAAGCTGATGGTGGGCCGCGTGGACCTCGCCAATATGCCCGGCGTCCTTTGGAATGGCGGCCTTTCGACCTTCCCGAGCGAGCTTGAACTGCTGCGCAATTACCTGAACAAGGACCACAATTTCCGCACGAAGCAGTTTGACCTGCCGCGCCGCGGGATTGTGGGGGACTTCTTTGGCGTTCGCAGTGGTGAGGCTTTCGCGGCGAGCGGTTGGCGGAACTTCTCAGCGTTCTTCGGAGCCGGCAACGTGACGACCACGCCGAACACCGGCACATGGATCCCGGCGCTTCACACCAACGCCTATTTATGGGCGTACGGCTGCGGCGCCGGCAGTTTCACCAGCATCGCCGGCCTGGGCAACAGCGACAGGCATCACGATCTGCTGACGCGCGAAATGCGCACTAATGACCTCCAAGCCGCCTTTACGCTCCTCTTTGGAAGCTGGCTGGGCGATTGGGATTCGGAGGACAACATCATGCGCGGCGTGCTGGCCCTGCCGAACAACGGCCTGACCTGCGCCTGGTCGGGACGGCCGCACTGGTACCTGCACCCCATGGCGCTGGGGATGCCGATCGGGTATTGCGCTCGGTTGACCCAAAACAACGGACCGGGTGGTCGGTATCAAAACCAGCTAAACAGCGGCGCCGGGCAGATTCACATTGCCCTGATGGGCGACCCGACTCTGCGAATGCATGTGGTAGCGCCACCTTCGGATCTCGCCGCCACTACCAACGGCGGCGCCATCGCGTTGCGCTGGGCAGCCTCGACCGATTCGGTCCTCGGCTACCATGTGTATCGCGCCAGCGGCAGCGATGGCGGCTTCACGCGCCTGACCACTTCGCCGGTGACCGGCACAACTTACACGGATGCCAGCCCCACCGGCACGGCCGATTACATGGTGCGCGCAGTAAAGCTGGAAACCTCAGCCAGCGGGACCTACTACAATCCGAGCCAGGCGGCGTTCCTTGCGCCGGCCTTGAGCTTGTCCGTGTCGGGCGCCAGCCCGGGCGGAACCAGCGGCAGCGTCGCGAACGGGCCCATCGTAGCGACCAGCACAAACACGGCGCAGACCATTACCCCTGCCAACTCCGTCATTTGGGCGACCTCTTTTCGGATTGCGGCCAGGCCTTGAGCGAAGGGGTGAGAAGGCGGTTCGCTTCGATATCGGGCTCCACGGCCCGCCCGCGTCCCCTGTCCCGCTGCCACAAAGTTTCGGATGTGTTATTTGTCATAACGGCACTCCTTCAACAATCCTAACAACTGGCAAAGCGAACCACGCCGGGCGCGGATATAGCCGCGCCAGAATTCGCCGCGCAGCCGCTTGAGCCAGCGCCAGAGCGAAAACCGGCCGGCGGTTTGAAGCGGATAGTTCGCCAGTTTCATTCCTTTGCGGCAGTGCAGCTCAATCCACCAGATTTCATGTTCCGTCAGGTAGTCTTTCCACTGGTCAACCGGGGTGGTGCTGATGCCTTTTAACGCTTGTTGAAAGGATGAATTACCCTCCCAGCCCCTGCCTGCACGGGTTGGTTCGAGCAACCTCTCGCTGAAACCAAAACCGCCCAGCCGGCATACATTTTTCATCACCTCCTCTGGATTCTTGACCAGATCCTCGTAGCGGATCACCAGAAATCTGGACGGATTCCGACGCAGCCTGCGGATTTCCCGTGAACTGTGGTTCCATTCCCGTACCAGCCGGTGTGCTTTGGTATGGCAGCCGCAGTGGTGCATCAAGCGCTTCTTACGGCTGGCGAAGACGGCACGCGGATCGCGAACGATCTGAATCAGCTTGGCGTAGGGAAAGAGTTCATCCAAAGCGTCGGCACATACTGCATTGCTTGGGGGTTTTTCGACCCAGCCCAGGCAATTCCGCCAATCCACCCCCAGCACGATAGCGTAGGCCCGGATTGTCTCCGAAAACAGCAGGGCATCATTCATCCAAGGCTGGCTGGTAAGATCCTCGGCCAGCGCGACAAAACGCTTGCAATCGAAATGGGTGTAGTTTCGCGCATCAGCGCTGTTGCCCTCGCGCTCGGGTTCAAACCAGCCGTTGGCCAGCAGCCGTAGCTCGGTTTTCTCCAAAAGGCGGCGCAGCCTGGCTTGATGCGTTTTTAGGGCTAGATACTCTCACGACGGTCTTCCAAATAGGAGGTCTCCTCGGGCAGCACTGCGAGCTGCGGGTGGCCGTCGAGCAACGCGAGCAAAAGTGTCGTTCCCGACTTTGGACAGCCTCCAATAAACAATCCACGCTTGTTAAAATCGCGTGCTTGCTGGAAGACTGAGGAAACAGGTTCCCCATATTTGATGGAATTGCTTTTCTCCGGTTCCACGCCATCGGTGTCTACGGAAACTATCAACACAATGCTCCGGGATGTTCAAAAAATTGCCAACGCTCTCTTTGTTTTTACCTGGGATTCAAACAGCTATGCACCAAGGGGCGGATTACCTGAAAACCACCTGTGCAGCGGCGCTTCGGGGAAAAACACAGCCGGGTAACTTGCTCCGTGCAGGTTGCCTGGTCGTGCATTTCGCGCACGCAACCGAGGTCGGATGGAGTCGAGGCTTTTTATCAGGTTCGTGATTCTCCGTTCGTCGCTCAATCGAAACTGCCAGTTTGGCTGCTGCTGAATACGTCTTCCTCAACGGCAGAGGAAGCGGGGAATATCACCAGGCATCCGCCCATGAAAAAGTTCCTGGCTCATGGGAGAGCCGATGGTGCGAACCTGCACTTCTTCTGGGCTGGCCTGACAAAACACGAGCAAACCACATTTGACGTGCATTCTGCAAACGCGCGCCCCGCGCGTACGCCGGTCCGGAATGACTCGTCTGCTTGTCATGTGACGAGAACATCACCGGAAACGCGTCTCCAAATGATGATTACCACGTCGTCGGTGGCACGACACGGCCGTGCACCGAAACGACCACGCCGAGACTCGCTCTCACTTCCTTCTTCATGAAAAGCCACGCCGGGCACCAGTCTCCGTGGGGCGGTTGGAACGCGCGCCTGCTCGGAACCGGCTGATGCGCTCACTCAGCTTCCAGGTTTGCGTTTCTTGAAGCTGTACTGACAAATCACGCTGAAGGAGTGCAGGCGGTAGAAATCGTCCGCTAGCGCGCCAACGTCCGGCTTATAGCGAAACACGAGGTGCCAGCGTTGGTTCCGCGTCGTGTAGCTCAGGACCCCGCCGCCGCCGATTCGCCAACCCTGCCGGGAAGCGGTTCGAGGCAGGTCTGCAAGACGGACCCTGCTCGTGAGAGTCAGCGTTGGCGGGTCTAACTCAGTCTCTCTCCTTTCCTGACTGGGAGGGAGCGTGTAACTGAGCTGGCAGTCCGGATCGCCCTTTCGCGCGGGAGATGAACGGAGCGCCAAGTGCTGGGTTGTGAAATCGCCGGTACTGAGGAAACGGCTCGCGGGGCTTCCTTGTGGCTCGCAGCCTACAGAGGCGAATTGGATCCCATCGCGGAGATCATAGATTATTTGCGCCGAGGCGATTGGGGAGCTACCGAGAACCAGGCTGAAGGCAATCTGCCGGATTTTTAAACGCATATCGGTATCGGCACGCGCCTTTTCTAAAAGTTGTACGGATTACTGCGCGGCGTCTCCGCCGGGGACGGAGGCGATGGCCAGCGCCTGTGCCGTTGTCGCCTTCAGGGGAGGGCTCTCCTTTGCGGGTTCGATTGTGGCCGTTTGCATGGTGACTAATTGACCGTGGCCCGATAGAAACGCTGCCCCGTCGTTGCGGTACTGTCCACGACCAATTTCGCTGTCCCATCCCCGGTCACCGTAGTCAGGGTTTGCCAGGCGAGATCTTTAAGGGTGTTTTTATATTGCACCAGATATTGGCTTCCCGGAAGTGTGGCAAAAGAAAAAGTAAAGCTGGTTCCTACCCGGATCCCGGCGGTAACCGTGGGAGGACTGAGCAGCGCGAAAGCACCTCTTCCATGGGTGAAAGCGATCAACCTCGACGCTCCCTGGCTGATCTCCAGGTCGAAAACCGCCACGTTCGGCATCCCGCTCTCGGGTCCCATGTGAGTCCAACTGAGAGCCGCGTCCGTGCTTTTCCAGATTCCGATATCGGTGCCCACGTATAGCGTGTTCGGATTTGATGGGTCGATAACCATCGCGTTGAACGGGATATTCACCGGCGGACTCACGTTGAAAAACGCCGGGGATGCCGCGAGCGCATTGGTGGTCTTGAAGACATGACCCAACGGCAGGAACGCCGGATCATCGAAACTGGAGAGGGTCACATAAAGGATATTCGCATTCGTCGGATGGAAGGCGAGCCCGCTCACGTAACGGCCGAAGTTTAACAAGTCGTTCCAGGTGCCCCCGCCGTTGGTGGTTAAATTCACCTGCCCGAAGGATAGTGTGCCGAAGGCATAGGTGAGGCAGCTGGTGTCGGAAGGAGCGAAGGCCATCGCAGTAATTGCCTCCCCAAGTTCCGGTCCGTTGGAAAACCAGGACGGGCCGCTGAGAGAAAAAAAGTTTGTGCTTTTCCACAGGTTGTCCGTCCCGGCGATAAACACGTTGTCGTTGCACGGGCATTTTTTTAAAGGGGCGATAAAGAGCGCGTTATATGTGTCAATCCCGTCAATCGCGCTGGAAAAGCTGGCGCCTCCATTGGTGGTCCGGTAAATGTCCAACCTCTGTACCGAGATCGCCCAATCGGTGTCGGGCTGGCTCGCCGAGATCGCGTTATATCCGCCGTCTCCATAATAAACAGAATTCCAGAGCCGCGGACCCTCCCAAATATCGACGCCGTTATCCTGGCTCCCCCCCAGTGCGAAGTTCGGGTTCGTTGGATGCACGGCTCCCTGATAAAACTGCGTGATGGCAAGATTGGTGTTGTGATTGCTCCAGGAACTCCCGCCGTTGATACTGGACCAGACTCCGCCGTCGTTTCCCACAATTAATCGATTCCCCGCCCACGCCATCGTCTGCTGGTCCACGTGAAGGTTTGCAGTCACATTCAAATCGGCCCAGGAAGTGCCATTGTACTTCCACAGGTCCACCTCGCCCAGGTAAACAATGTTCACATCAGCGGGGTCCACTACAATTGCATGAGAATACCAAAAGCGGGTGGTAACGCCTGGGGGATTTGGGATTTGGGTCCACGAGGGCGTAGCCGCCCAGCTGTTGGTGGTTTTCCAAATCCCGAGCAGCGCCCCGTCGGTGCCATTGGTAGTTCCGAAGGCGTTCTGGATGCTCACGTACAAAACATCCGGGTTCGAGGGTGCGATCGCCATTTCCACCCGTTCGACCCGGCCGGTAAGGTCGCTCCAGGGCCCGAGCACCAGCTGCCAGCTCTCCCCGGCATCCGAGCTGCGATACACGCCATTGATCGTTGGATTCCCAAAAATGCTCCCGGCGCTCGCGTAGTGCCGGTTGAACTCGCCCGGATAACTTTCAATGTCCCAGCCGCCCCCGAAAAGGCCCCCAATTTGCGCGTCCAGCTTGAGCGACCATGTAATCCCGCCGTCGATGGATTTGTAGATCCCCACCGGCGGTGGGGAGGGAAGCAGCCCGCCACTGACCCCCGCCAGGCCACGCACGGTGGCCGCGAGCAGGATATTGGGATTTGCAGGGTTTACTTTGATAACGCTGAAGGACGCTCTGGCGAAATAGGAAGTGGCCAGCAGTTGCCAACTGCTGCCGGCATCCGTGGATTTCAAAAGCCCAAGGCCCGCGTAGGCATCCGTAGAGCTCACCCCCTCGCCCGTTCCGGCATAAATGACGTTGGTATCACTGGACGCAAACGCAATCGCTCCCATGGCCAGGGAAGCTTGATCATCTGTTTTCGGAGTCCAGCTCGCTCCCGCATCACGCGTCTCCCAGACGCCGCCCTGTGCCGCGCCGATCAACCAATGATTGGAATTGCTCGGGTTTACCGCCACAGCCGCGACACGGCCGCTAGCCGGCAACACCGGGGTGCTCTGCTGGATAATTAGCGGCGCGGGGCCGATACTCACCCATCGGTCACCTTGAACCTCCCCCGGGCTGGCTGAATCCCGAAGTTGTGGAGTGCCCGTCCGCCATGCTTTTTCATGCTGCTTGATTTGCTCAAGCGCCTGAAGCTTCGCCCCATCCGGGATAAACCCGCGGGGAGAAGCGCGTTGCGAGAAAGCCCACCACCAGCGCTGATATTCTATGGTGTTGGTGAGATTGCTGGGTTGAACCGCGTGAGCGGAAGGCATGGGAGAGCACAAGGCAGCCCACGACACCCAGTCGTATAGAAGCAGCGAAACCAGCACCACCAACGCTTTGCGCCTCAATCGCAGCATCAGCGTCAAAATTGCTTTCCGCATCAGTACTGAGTACGCCTGCTTTGTAGAACGCAAATGGCAGGGGCACCGAGTCTCCGCGGCCCGATGCATCCCAGCCGGGTAAATCGCTATTTGACCAGCATCGGTTTCCTCTCATGAAGGATGATTCACTTTGCCGACGGATCATTTGCTTCATCCGCATGATTTTCGAGCCATTGGTTCTTCGCCTCGTCCAAAACCTTGAGTTGGGCCGGCGTCAACAGCGGCCTGATTTGATTGACGGCGGTGACTCGGTAGGGCTGGAGACCCGCCCAGACCTCTTGCAACTGTTTGCGCGCTGCCTGAATTTGTGCCGCGTCCTTCGCGGCGCGCGCTTGTCGATTCGCCGTTTGAGCGGCATCAATACGGGGTTGGTTGGCCGTCTGGTATTCCTGGCTCGTTTTGGCGAAGTCATCCTCGATTGGTTTCAGATCGGTTCGCTGTGCGTCCGTGAGCTTCATCTTCTCCTTGAGACCAGGTGGCAGAAGCGAGCGTTCGCCCAAAGACCGGTCGGTTTCCAACGCGACTTGGTATTTCAAGGTTTGGATGAGGGGGAGGGTATTGGTGTTGGTGTTTTGCGCCAGCAATGCTGGCGCGGCCAGGACGAGTGAACTGCTCATTACGAGCAATGTGAGATTGGTGTTCATGTATTTCCTTATTCTTCAACAGATGTTGTCGATCTTTTTGTTTTCGCAAGTTCTTCTTTCTGCTTTAGCTAATGGAGGGCCAACCTGACGTCCGGCGCCTTAACCTCCTCAATCCACGCGAATTAAGGCGCTTTGGCGATGCCTTGGGTGAGCGCTAAGGGATGCAACGCCATTGCAGCTTGCACGAGTGCTGTCTGGGCATTGTGCATTTTGCACCCGCGCCCGCCGTGCGCCCGTTTGCTTTTTCAGCCACCAGACACTGAATTGCTTTTCATACAAGTTGCCGCGACAAAGGACGTCACGGTCCTGGATTGGAATCGGCGTTGGGTTCTCCAACCGCACTGGCGCAACCGGGTTCGTCAATGGCCTCTTCAGTGCCCCGGGCATCTCGCGCCCCGCTGAGTTCGCCTTGGGGCGCGAGAGAACCCGCACGTTGTTCGCCCGGTCGTGTTTCGGCCCGGGTGAGTTTCTGCCCTTCGCGGGAGAAGCCCGGTTGTGCCGCGCTGCCGCAAGCGCACCCGGTGCCTTCCGCACAACCCTGGCAGCAGTAGGTTTCTCCCTCGTGTGTATAGCCTTCGCCGGGCCACTCATTCTTGATCTTTGTGCAACCGGGGCACGCAGGCAGCGGGGTTGATGTGTCGGTCGACGAGTTCATACGGTTATTCTCGGAAGAGAGTTTCATAACAGTGGGCCATTCCTTGAGGCAGGGTGCTTCTTTACTTGGCCTCGGCCATTGTTTTTGCCTGCAGGCTCTTTTGCGAGCGGCACGCTGACATCCAGTGCTGCGCTCAAATCAATTTCATGCTCTTCCCGAGTGATGTTCAATCCTTTGGTGGGGTTTTCTTTAATCATAAATATAGACGTGGTCTTTCATGTTCGGTTTTTCGGGTTAGTCCGCCACCAGCTTTACAGAGGTGTCGCCGCGCGCAGCTTTGGAATAGGGGCAGGTTTTGTGTGCTTCGTCCATGATGCGCTGAACCTGGGCGTGACCGATTCCGGGTAGTCGCGCATCCAGCTCCACCGCCAGGCGATAGCCGCCCGGGTCATCCTCGATCAGGCTCACCAGCGCTCGCACCGTGGAACCCTCGACCGGTGTGCCAGGTTTTTTGGCCGCGTTGCCCAAGGCGCCATGATCACAAGCGGAATACGCGCCCGCAAAGAACAGCTCCGGAATGGGACCGCGTTCCTCAATGCCTTTCTCCAGCGGGTTGCCCAACGTGACATCCAACAATCGGTCAGGCGTCTGAAGGGTTCCCGAACGTCCGCCCTTGGAAATCGCTTCCGCTGTGACCAGGGCTTTCATTTCACACCATGCTACGGGATGGGCCGGTCTTTGATAGTTGGGGGTATCCCCACCGGTGGATTTGGGAGGCGTTCGCCAACAAGTGATCCAACCGTCCGCCGCGTCGGACGTGGCGGGGTGGTCAGCACACCAAACTGGATGTCCAGGCGCGAAAAACCTTCAGATGGGGGGAAATCCCCAACGGTTAACTCCGTAATACCCCAGCCCCCCTTCCCGGTCTATGCTCATGCCATGAATGGAAGGGCTCCGGTTATTGAAGGCCGCAGGTCAGCACGCCGGTTCGCGCAGATTCTGAAGCCGACAACGCAACCAGTGGCCGCCAGCGAAATTAATGACTCGAACCAAGGGAGTGAGCACGGGCAGGTCGGGGAGCGACGAGCGTCTGATGAACCAGCGGTGAAGAATTCGGACTTGATCTGTTTCTATCCGGAACTAGCGGCTGGTGTTGAAAAATGAGCGCTTTCGACCTCGAATACAATGGTGAAGCCGTCAACGACGAAGCGGCGGGGGAGTTGGACGTGTTGCTCGTCTACGAGGACTTCAGCACTGGGTTGCGGGCCAGGAGGGCATTCGAAAAGGTAGCATGCCAACTCAAGCTGGACGCGGATTTCAAACTGGGCTTGTGGAAGTTCGATCTCTTGCGCGAGCAGGCACTGCTCGAAAGGGTTGCCACCGAGGCGGCGCAGGCAGACATCGTGCTTCTGTCCGCGCACGGTCCGGACGAACTGCCGGAGGCCGCCCACACGTGGTTCGAGCTGTGGTTTGAACGCAGAGGCGGAGAACCATGCGCCCTGGTGGTGTTGCTGGACACTCTGGCCGGAGACACCGCAAAGGCGCATCAGGCGTGGGAACCGTTGCGCGCCGCGGCTCTGGCGGCAGGCCTGGACGTGTTCCTTCATCCCGCCGAGGAACTCCAAACGGAGCGGCAATCTGCCCTTGATGAGACCCGTCCCCATCCCGAATCCCGAGCGGCGCTCATGGACCTGGGCGAAAGCCTCCAAAGAGCCGAACCGCCTCCGTACCGGCACTGGGGTATTAATGAATGAAACGGCGGAATTGTTGGGGCCGGTCCCATCGAGTTGAATTCCCCGCCCCGGCCGCGCTATTGTACCAATGTCCCCAGGCAAACGCCACTGGAACGAGCGCGATGACCGCAAAGGCCAGGACGAACCGGGCATCGATCCAGACCCGAAACCGGCGGTCCGGCGGATAGCGAACCGCTTGGTGGACCGGGTCGAATGCCTGCATGAAGAATGAGTTTCCGGTGTGAGTCAGGCCGTTTTGATTGGTCGCGGTCTCGAACGCTCGGCCGATGGTTTCTTTGGAGTGCTTGGTAAGATCTCGGCCGGATAGGTAATCGTGGTGCCCCGGAGTTTGGCGAAGCGCGTAAGCACATGAACCTGGCGGCGAGCCAAACTCATAATGTCCTCGGTGCGGATTCCACGAACCAGCAAGGCATCGGCAATAAGCGAGCGATGGCATCGCCACGGCACCGCCTCGGCGCACATAAGTGCAAGCCGGTCCTGGTTCGCCAACCGGCTCAATTCTTCGAGGTTCTGCTCAAATTCTGGGGTCTGCATATAATCCGCGTAACCCCGAAAGGAGGCATTTCGCCAGCCCACATTCAGCGAATCGCGCTTCGCATGACGCAGGCCGCCCAGTCCCGGCAGATGCACATAGCCCAAGCCCGCTTTCTTCAATGCCCGGGGCAGTGTACCCTTGTTGAACTGTGGGTTATGCCGGGAGCGCGGCACCGTCCGCACATCCACGACCCGAGTCGCACCGTGGGCCTGAAGCAGGCCGATGAATTCATCGAGCGTGCGTGTGGAATGCCCAATCGTCAGCACGCTGGGCGAAGGGTCCGCGCTGGGCATTCTATTTTCCACCCGCCGTACGCTCCCCATGGCCTTGGTGCCGGACACGCTCGTCTTGAGCCGTTTCTGCGTCATCGGCGCCCCCTCACTTTGGTCCGCTGACCTTGACTGAATAGTTCCTGCCTTCCGAGCGCTGAGCTTCTTTCCAGAAAAAGGTGAACTCGATCACTGTACCCTCCGGGCAGCCCTCCGTGGGCAAATCAGCGAACCACACATTGACCGCGCTGCTATGAGCGGCGTCCACTCGGTTGGTGCTCGCCCAATGATCGGCTGACCAGTCGACCGTCGCGTCTGCCGCCAGAATGAGGCGCAGGTGTTTGCCCGCAGACATTCGGCCAAGTGGGTGGCGGAAGCTCCAAATCTCATGCCGGCTTGCCACCGGTTGGACGACATAACGCTGGAAGGCCGGCTCGACTCGATCAAAACAAACGCCGTCGTGAGCACTGCGCACGAGCGAGACATATTCCGCATGCGACCAGCACAGCGGCATGGCCGCGCCTGTGGGCAGCCCGCGCCGCATTCCCCCCAGGTCTTCGGCGTCCCACAACTGCTCGCTAATCATGCCACCTTCGTTGGCGAACTTTTCCATTGCGGCAATGAACGGCATGGGATCGCGTCCCGCAGCGAGTTCGTAATGGCCGCGCTCGCCCGTCAAAATCGGCCATGCGCGGCCGACGCCCGTCCCATCGAAAGCGCTCCCGTCAGCCTTCTGCCCATAGCCATCGTGATTGTAGCGGCGCCAGCACGGGCCTTGCGGCAGTTCGCATTTGAGCAGGCGATCCATCACCGCAATCGAGTCCCGCACGAGGGGATCGTCCGCGGCACGGATGCCCAGCCGCACCAGGTGAAGAAAATCGCCGCCGACTACGTTCCTGGCGGGATGGACGCCGCCGCCATTGGCGATTGCCAGCACCGTGGTGTTCGGGTCGGCGTGCGGCTCGGGCGCCTCAGGATCGGTGGGATTGATTCGAATGTAATGGCGCCGGAACCCTTCGACCAGTTCTCCGCTCGTGGTGACCGTCCATTCCTCAAGGTGGGCGGCCAGCCAGTCCGCATACACCAGAATAAAATCTGCCGTGCTCGCTTCGCCCTGCTGTTTGGCGAACTCGGCGGCACAAACCAGACCGGCAATCACGGTGGCGAGCGTCGAGGGGGAATAGCCCGCATTTTCCTCCCAGCGTTCCTGGGCGGTCACCGGGCTCTGCCGGATGAGATACCCCGCGGCCCGGGAAATCATGATCCAGGGCTTGAACCGGCCAAGGGTAACGCCTTCACTATGCAGCCGCCAGGCCAGCAGGATGGGGGCCGCGACTTCATCGAGTTGCAGACCGGACCAATAAGCGGTCCCATTTATCCAGCTATTCTGCGGGAATCTGCCATCTGTCCGCTGAATGGCCGCCAGCCAGATCAAAGCGCGCTGGGGTGTCCCGGTCTGGCCCGAAGCCAGGAGGGCGGTCGCGCTTTGCACCAGGTCGCGCGTCCAGACCAGGTGATAACCGCCCAGATCAGAGTCGCCCTTTGCCTCGCCCCATGGGATGCTCATGGACGCGACCATGCCGCCTTGAAATGTCTTGTCTTCGTGGGCGAGCAAGATGCAACGGCTCAACCGGTACATGTGCCCGCCGTCCGCTGTGTGCGCGCTGAAATCCGACTTCGGCTTCACCACCGTGCGTTGCCACTGGCGCACATAGGCCTCGCGATGGAGCTCGAACGGCTCCGCCAGCGATTGCAGCAACTTCGCCACGGTGCTCTGACAACTTTTCCCAAAAGCAACCGCGATCGTAAAGGGCTCTCCACCCTGCGGAACGATCTCGCCCGTCAGCGCGATGTTGCCATGGCCGGCGGCGCGGAACTCCCAGTCCATCTTGAAATTGTTCGTCAAATCCTGCCAGCCGTCGCTGGCTCCGACATACCCAACGGCTCGCCGCGAAAATCCCTGGCTGCAACCCATGACCAAATGCACCCCTTTGCGCTCGGCGTGGAGCAGGTGGTTGCCGCCGATTTCAGAACACCAGGCGGAGTTGCCCGCGCCCTGGCGTGCCATGTGCGGCGCCAACAGCGCGTAGAGACGCAGCTTGCCGCGCAGCGACTCATCCAGCACCTCGAGCTGAGTGTGCATGAGCACCACCGAGCGGTGCGGATCGGTCAGGATGTGCTTGATCACCCGGTAGCGCCCCTTGGGCTCTGAATTGGTGAGCCGATAGAAAACACAATCCCGTTCCGGGTATTCGATCCCGTGGTCCAGGTCGCGCTTTTCCTCGTGGCAAAACGTTTCCCCGTCGCTGATGAGAAACTGAAAATCGCGCGTGTTCGGTTGATCAACGGTCGGGTAGTAGATTTCGTTGAGGATGCCATGGCTGAGCGTGAACCAGACCCGGCAGCTCGTATGATAAGCGGTGCCCAGGCCTTCTTTTGCGCTGGAGGTCCAGCGGGGCTCGATTCCGGGCGCGCCGAATGCGCGTGAGTTTTCGGATGGATTCATATCGGACGTCTTCCGTTCCACTCGGTTAATGCACGAACCGCTCTTGAGTTGACCGGTCGCGCGTCTTTGACCACAGGCGATCCCCGCCTCGGAACGCGTTCGTATTGTCTCCCAAACAACAACCGGGTGGAAGTTTCTTAAGCAGTCTCGCGTTGCCGCCTCCCAAAATAACGTAATCGGCCTCCAACGCGGTCTTGAGCAGCTTGACGACCTCGTTCACATGTCGGCGCCATTTCCTTTTTCCCACCCGCTTGAGTCCGGCCAACCCGACGTAGTCTTCATACGTTCGGCCTTTTTTGTATGGCAGGTGCGCCAGTTCCATCGGCTCGAGAACGCCGTCAACGATAAGCGCGGAGCCTAACCCAGTGCCCAGGCCAAGAAAGAGCATTCGTTTCCCTCGGTAGCTCCCCAACGCTTGCATCGCCGCGTCGTTGATGATTTTCACCGGACAGCGGCCAAACGCCTTGGTGAAATCGAACCCAACCCACCCAGGCCCAAGGTTGTGCGGTTCGCGCAGGGGACGGCCGTGGACTACGGGCCCAGGATAGCCTATCGACACTGCATCATACTTCCAACCGGTTGTGGCGGCCCGCACAGCCGCGACCATCTTCGCGGGCGTCATTTTCGCGCCGGACGCAATTTCGACTCGCGTCCGGTGGCCGGTGGCCAGCACCTTCACATGCGTACCGCCGACGTCGATGACCAGAATCCTCATGGGCTCGGATGTTGCGTCCTGTATCGAATCACAAATGCTTGCCCTTTTTCTTGTATGGTCCCGCCAATTCAGTCGGCAGGGGCCAACTGTGTTCTTGAGCCAGCAGGCCCTGAGCGTCCTCGGGTCCCCGGGTGCCGGCGGCGTAATTGGGGAAATCACTCGGCGGCGCCACGGCCCAGACCTCGAGCACCGGCGTCAATAACCGCCAGGCGGCCTCCACCCGGTCGGCCCGCATAAACAAGGTGGCGTCATTCTTCATCGGTATCTATTTGTCTTTGTTCTTATCCGAGAGTCAATCCTTCTTATCCGAGCCAGTTCTATCTGCGCCAGGGTGAAGTTGTCGGCTGTCGGGAGTCCCCGAGGACGCGAGGCCAGCCGAATTTCGTGGCTTGCGGTTTTCGACATAAAGAACAATGTGGTTTGAACCAATCTCGGTTTTAAGTTGGCACGACGCTTCCGTTTTAACGGTTCAGTCAGATTTGGGTGGGGATGACTTCAAACCCTCGAGGGCTTCTAGAATGGCCTTCTGCACCGCGGGATGAGAAAGGTTCCCCAGATGGCCGCCTCGCTCGAAAACGGTTAACTGGTCCTCAGTGAAGATAGTCTTGAGCCAGGCCAGATCTTCGTCCGGCAGGAGAAAATCGTCCCGGTTGACAATTAACCTGATGTTGGGGTTGGCTTGGAGGCCGGCGGCATGCGGCCGCAAACTACTGGCCTGTTCCAGGCTGTCCGGCGTGCTCAAATCGATGCCGCGGCTCCAATAATAGGGAATCACAAACTTCTGAAGGTAATCCTGGTACGAGTACTGAAGGATTTCCCGATACACGGCTGCCCGCCGCAGTTTCCTGAGCGGGTGTTCCAGCACTCCCTGGTTGTTTCGCTGCTGGCTGCTGAAAATGGCGTCTCGCAGGATGAGCCGGAACGCCATGCCGATCAGAAACCGGGACTCGATGCCGCTGAAGGGTAACGACGTTTGGGGCGTGAGCGAGTTCTTGCTCAAGGCAGCGACCTTTAAGAACGTGTTTTCGATGTTATCGGCCCGTTCCCCGGCGGGCCAGGCCAGCGGGGCCTGGAAATACTCGTCCAATTTGGAAATGCCATGGAGCAGCCCGACCGGTGAATTGATGGCGACGTAACGGTCAAATTTGAGTAACCGCGCCTCCTGGGTCGATTCGGTGGCGGCCACGAACAAAGCTTCGAACCCGCCCATCGAGTAGCCCATCAGGGCCCTGGAGCCCATTCGTTGCGGATAGAGTTTTTCCAATCGCTGAGCGATTTCGGTCAACGCGACGTGCAAATCGTGAACGTCCACCGGCATGTAGGAGGGCGCCTCCGCCGTCGAGGCGTGTTCCATAAACTCGAAGTTGAACGTGCTGCTGACGCATACGGCCGAAAAGCCCTTCTGGTAAACCAACTCGGCCAATGCCAGCGCGGGTTCGGCCAGCCGATGCGAACCCAACCCTGGAACGATATAGACCACCGGGGCTTTTCCCGGTTGCAGCCAAAACGTAAACTTCAATTTCCTGCCCGTGGTGGGAATCAAGACCGACCGCGTTTTGCCCCGGCCCGGAAATTCGGGATTCTGGAAAGTGAAAAAGACCGATTCGAGTGTTTCCAGTGAGGCTGCGTCCGGTTGGCCTTTCACCTGGAAATCAGCCACCCGGTTTTCCCGCACGAAGGTCCAGGCATACTGAAGTTCCGAATAGGCATCCATTTCGGCTTCGTTGAATCGCGCATATTCGTTCACCGTGTCACTGAGGTTGTTATACATGATCCCGTAGGAGATGTAGGTGTAGGGACTGACGTAGGTCAGCGGCCCGGGGGTCGCGGCGGGATAAGGAGCAATATAGGTGAGCGGATTAGCGGCCGTGTCGGCCGCCAGGCCAAGGGTGTCTCGTTCGTTGCTCGGTCCAAAGATCGGCAGCATTACGTAGCATGCCGGCTTCCAGCCCCATTGGCCGAAAGTCTGCCCGAAATCCGCGTCTGATTTCGGGATTTTCCACTTGCTCGCCACGTCAATGAACCCAGCTATCCCGACCGTGGTGTTACAGCCAAACCGGTAGGCTTCATCGCGTGCCCCGCTCCACTTGCCCTGCAGCAGGTTGTTGAATAGCCGTCCGGGAAACGTGATGTTCCTGCCAAAATTCCCAATCCCCGTCCGGACGGGTTTGATGACGATGAACCGATAGACTTTGGCGGTCGGCCTGACCACAACGCCCATGATCTCCTGGTTGAACCCATAAACAATGCGATTGACTGGTTCGAGAGGGTCGGGAACGGATTCGGGCAGAACGACGCTCTCCGCACCGGCCACGGGCGGCGTCGTCTTGCCAGTCGGCCCGGCGGAAGCCGATGGCGGGGTTTGCGCAAATGAGCTCCCCACCAGGCTCCACCCGAGCGCAGTGGTCAGAGCCATTGGTCCCAAAGCGAAACGCTTCATTTATTGATCCCGAAAAAAACGCCCCGTCTCCTTCCGGCTTTCTTCGGGATGACGCGCGGCAAGCTCGGGAGCTTCCCGGCCGCCCTCGCCTTCAAATCGAGCCAGGTCTCCAGGCTCCACACGCGTCACCGCAGCCCGGTATCCCGGGTGAGGCTGCGGCGCTCCCTCCGTCACGCGAGTCGCTGTGAGGCGTCCAACTGCTTCGTCGTGAGCCGGAAGCATCTGCGTGTCGGTTAGTGCTGGTGCGCCCGCTGGCACGGAGTGGCCGCTAGGCCGGATGGATCCGCACGACCACTGCAGGTTCAGGATATGCGCGATATTCCGAGTGCTCCCGATATTCCCCGTGACCGCGATCGTCGCCGTGCCCTCGATATTCCCCGCCGCCTCCACGACCCGGAAAAATACAGCCGGTAGCCGTTAGCAAGGCGCCAACGCTTAATAGAAGAATGATATGTCTCATATGTTTTCTCGTATCGTGATTTCCTTCGAGAACTCCTCGTCAGATGTAATCGATCCTCTTTAGCTAGCCACGTGCCGTTCGCTCCAGATTGACCCAGTGGCCTGATAGTGAACGCTTTACCAGCTTCCACCTCCGGGCACACTCGTTCCGGGCTGGGTATTTTGCAACCTATCGCCGCTCCAGCCTTGCGCTTTGCACGGGATGCTGGACAAACTCCGGCACCGCCCGAGCTCGTTAACCGATCGGGCCGGAGGAATCCGCCGATGCGCCTGGTTTCCGGGGCCGCAGCAGCTTGAGATTGTCAAAGATGCTTTTCGATTCACTGGTGAGAAGTTCGCTGACGTGGGACATAGACGGGAAGCGGTCGCAAATGACTTTGATCGAAACTAGGATGGGCACCGACAACAGAGCGCCGGGCACACCCCAAAGCCAGGTCCAGAAAATTAAGGAAACGAAAATGACTACCGGGTTCAGAGTGAAGCGACGGCCCAGCAACACCGGCGTAATGAAGTTGGCTTCCAACAGGTGGAGCAGCAAATACCAGGCGGGTGGAAGCAGTCCTTTCCACAGGGTATCGAACGTGAGCAGCCCAACAATGGCCAGTAGTGAGATCCCGGCAACCGGACCGAAGTAGGGGACAAAGTTAAGGAGCGCGATCAGCATGCCCCACATAGCGGCGTTGGGCACGCCCAACCAGTAGAGACCGCCGCCCACGATTAGCCCAAGGCCCACGTTAATCAACGAAACCGAAAAGAGATAATTGGAAATCTGTTGCTGAATCTCGTGGCTGATGTCCACCGCCCGCTTCTTGTCGCGCAGCGTGGGCATCACCCGGACCAGCTTTTGCAGGAACAAATCGCCCGAAGCCAGCAGCAGATAAAGCAAAACCAACGACTCTCCCAATCCCGCCAGGAACGTGCCCGTCCAGTTAATGAAGGTCGGTACCCGGCTGGTCTTGAGCTCGACCGCGGACGGTTTCTTTTGTTCTTCCTCCGTCGCTCCCAGGTTGTCCACCGCGGCGGCCGCCTGGCTGAAGCGCGCCACACGGGGGAACAGTTTCTGCCCCTTCTGCCGTAACTCGGTCATGTGTTGCGGCGCTTCATTCATCCACGTCACCGCCGGGCGACCCAAATTGAAGAACCCAATCCCAACGGCGGCCACCAGGAGGCAAAGTACGACCGCAGCGGAGAGCGCCGGCGGAATATGGCCTCGCGACAGCCAGCGAATGAGCGGTTTCAAAGCCATTCCACCCACACACGCCAGGAACAGCGGCAAGACAACCGGACGGGCGACGTAAAGGAAGGCGACCGCACCGAGCGCGATTAAAGCGATTTGCCCCGGCGTCGCTTTGGCCTCCGGTGCCGTGTCCGGCTGAGCGGGCGGCGCTTCGCTGCCAGTCACTTCTGTAGGCAGCACCTCGACCGTCCCGGCTGGGGTGTTGAAAAACTCCGCCCCTACTGACAGTTCATTGGGCGGTTTCATGCCGAAGCCTGCGTTGCGCGGGAGTGTATTGATCCACAGACCGCAATGGCCTTGCTCACGATGCGGCCGAATGCGGCTTGAACTGCCAATGACCCCTCGCTGGTCCGAATTTGCGGCCTTCCGCTCAGATTCTGCCCAGCAAGAGCAGGACAACCACAATACCCAGAAGCAAGCCCATCCCGCCGCTCGGGTAATAACCCCAACTCCGGCTGTGCGGCCACGTCGGGAGTGCGCCGAGCAACAGCAGAACCAGCAGAACCACTAAAACAGTTCCTAACATAAGTTTCCTTTCACGCTCCGAATATGTTGACCCGGCCCGCCAGCAGCGGTTATGCGCCCTCTGACTTCCCCTCCGGGGATGCGCCGTCTGCATTTCAGAACATGACAACATCACCGGAAAACCGTGCGCGCGCTATGGGGTGTTCCCCCCTGCCGGGGAATTCATGAAATCAAACGAAAATTCGAATTTGATCGGGCTCATAACGCTTTGGCAGGTGAGTTCAACACCGTTGTACCGTTGCCCGGCATGAGCGCGAATGCCGCAGGAAACGTCCGGAGCAGCAGAGCCGCCAGCAGGGCACGGCGAACGCGGCTAGGTGGACTCTTCTTTTTCGCGGCGGGCGCGAAACGCGAACCAGATCGTCGAAGCCACGCGCGCGCCCTTCAGAATCTTTTGGAACCAGGAGGACTTCACGGCGCCGGGCGCGGGCGGACCGCGGCGCAAAGCCGTCACCCCGGCCACCAGCAACGCAGCCGACGACGCCCACACGGCAATGGTTTTCGCCCGGCGGGCCAGGTCGCGAACTCCGTCCGCCATCGCCGGCCATTCCTGCGACAACTGGGCGCGGTTGAGTTCGCTCTCCGCGATCAACAGTCGCTTCCGCGATCCCAGCGGGCTTAACTGAGCGTTGTTTCCAAACATGCGCGGTCCTTCCGGAGCTGGTCGAGGGTGGCGGGAAGACCCTGCCAGTCGCCCAGCAGCAGTGTGAGTCGCCGGTAGAAACAAACCGCCGTCGCCGCATAGAGGCTGGTCAGCACCAGCAGCGTCGCCACCCGCGAGACTTCCCACAACAAAACCACGATGGCGCCGGTGAGCCCCGCTCCGGCGAGCAGACCAAACGCCGCCACGCCGAGGGCCAGCAGGATGGCGCGCAGGAGGCGCTCGCGCTCTTCCTGCACTTCCACCATCAACAATTCGAAGCGGTTTTCACCGATAGTCAATAACCGTCGGGCGAAACGCTTGGTGGTCTCGGCGAATTGCCCGGCTGGAGTCGGGGCCGCTTCCATGGCGCGGTCAGTCGCCGTTGCGCGAGCGCCGGCGAGCGACGAGATAGCCAATGAGCGCACCGACGCCAAGAGCGATGCCGATGGCCTGATAGGGATGCTCGTGCAGGACCTCGTCCGTAACTTTCGCGCCCTCCGTCGCCTTCTCTTTAACCCGCCCAAAAATCCTCCTGCCGCTGTCCAGTGCGGTCGCGAGGCGCTTGCGGGCTTCGCTGACTTTGTCTCCGGCGACTTCCGCGGTGGCCGTCATTAACGCCCGCGCATCTTCCGCCAGGGTGCCCATGTCGTTTTCACGAATCTGCTTTTGTTTCTCAAACATAATGTGTTCTTTCTATTTGGTTTGGATTGGCTCGCCGCAAAAGTCCGCTGCGGGAATGGTGCGGCGTTTCAGACCGGGCAGGCCGGCTCCAGGACCGGGCTCATGCTGCAGACCGGACTTCCCTTCCCGCTCCGCAGCGCACACCCCAATCCCTCGGGATCGACCACGGTGTCGGCGCGACCTCGATTTGTGACGGGTCAAACACCTCCCCCAGCACGCGCACGTCCAAAACCTGTTCCGGCAGCAAGCCCAGGCTGGAAGAGCCGGTATTGCTTGTGTAGTCCCAAAACCAATAGCGGTTCACCCCGTCCTGAATCCCGCCGCCCGGACCATAATCCATCGGAGCGCAGACCAGATCAATCACTCCCGTGTCCGCCTTGGAATAAAGCCGCAAGCACACCTTTTTCTTCTCCTGGATGGCTTCGATAAACTGTTTGTGGTTTCGGATCATAAGCTAATTTGCCGATTCTTTGACCGTGATGTTGTTTACAATGTCTCTCGCGCCGGCGACGTTTTTAGCCAGGTCTCCGGCCCGATTCTTCTGGTCTCTCGAATTGACGAAGCCGCTCAACTGAACCGTGCCCTTGAAGGTCTCCACGTTTACTGCGTCGTACTTGTATTGCGAGTCCCCTCCCAGGGCCGCCTTTACGCGGGAAGAAGTGCCATGGTCGTCAATTCGCTCGCCCGTGCTTTGCTCGTAACGACTGCCCGTGCTGCATCCGGTGACGCCCAGCAGTAAGGGCAGCGCTCCGAGGGCAAGGTTCAATCCGAATACTTTTAAGGCTTTCACCGTGTTTACAGATGTTTTTTTCATAATGGTTTTTCCGTTGTTGATGTCTTATTTGTTTGCCGACACTATCAGTTGTCTCTTCAAAAACTTTTCGCCGCCGCTCAATCCGGGTTCTTGCGTGTGCCCTTACCATGCTAATCGATGGGACAGCCCCTGCCAGTGGGGGGTTCCCCCCACGGCGAATGTTGTAGACACTCCCCTGATGACGCGGAACCAATCCTGTGCGGGAGCGTGTCGCGAGGTTTAAGGATTTCGACACCGTCCTCATCAACCTTCCCGCGTGCGGGAAATGAGCGGGCCGCGCCTCGGGGACTTCCCCGATAGACAGCTTGGACTAAACAGCAGATACTGGCTGTGGTTTGCGGACCCGCCGACGAACAACCGATGGCCGCGTTGGCCCGACCGCAGGCGCCGGCCGCCGTGATGGCGGCGGGTGAATTTGCAACATCATGAAAAGCAAGCTGAGCTCGTTGCCGCGACGCTATGCTTCGGCATTGCGGGCACACCTGAAGCATGGCCCGCCGGCGAACTTCCGTCTGGCGCGTGGACTGGGTCGCCAGGCCCTGAGCCTTGGCTTGGAGACGTTGGACCTGGCCAGGATTCACGAGGACGCGCTCGCCAGGCTGGAAGCGTCCAGCAGCCAGGATGGGCTGATCAAGCGGGCGGAGATTTTTTTTACCGAGGCCGTCACCCCGATTGAACAGACGCATCGCGCCGCGCTCGCGGCCAACGCCCACTTGAAACAAGTGAACCGGGCGCTGGACCGGCGCACGGGGGACCTGGCCGCATCCAACCGGTCCTTGAAGCACGGAATCGCCCGGCGCAAGACCGTGGAGCTCGCCCTCAAAAAAAGCGGACAGCACAGCAAAAAACTATTGGAGGAATCCCTCGCCCTGCAAAAACACTTGCAGCACTTGGCCCACCGGATTCTGTCGGCGCAGGAGGATAAGCGACTGCAGATCAGCCACGATCTGCAGGATGACATCGCCCAGACCCTGTTGGGCATCAATGTCCGGTTATTGACAGTGAAAATGGCGGCCGGCCGCAAGGCCAAGTGCCTCCAGGAAGAGATTGCCGGCACACAACGGGTGGTGAATATGTCGGTGCGAACCATCAAACGGTTCGCTCGTGAATTCGGCAGACACCATGAACCGTAAGTTGAACGGCTTATCGCGGCAGTATCAGGCGGCGCTGCGGCAGCACCTGAAGCGAAGCCACCGCGCGAGCTTGCAGCCGGCGAAAGGCTTGGGACGTCGCGCCATGACCACCGGGCTGGAGACGCTCGACCTGGCCAGGATTCACCAGCAGGCGTTGATTACACTGGTTTTGCCAAGCTACTCCGCTGGCACTCGGGAGGCGATGGTCCGGCGCGCGGGGGGTTTTTTCGCCGAGGCCCTTACCCCGCTCGAAGAAACTCATCGCATCGCCCACGAAGCCAACCGCCGCATGGATCGACTCAACCAGGAGCTGCGCCGGCGCAGCGCGGACCTGGCCGCCTCCAACCGGCGGTTAAAAGCGGAGATAGCCCAGCGCAAGTCGGCGGAGGAGTCCCTCAGGAAAAGCGAGCAACACTACGGCCAGTTGTTGCAGGAGTCGCGGCAGATGCAGGAACAATTGCGGTTGCTGTCCCGCCAGCTCCTGTTGGCGCAGGAGGAAGAACGCAAGCGGATCAGCCGCGAACTCCATGACGTCATCGCCCAGACTTTGACGGGCATCAATGTGCGCCTGGCCAAATTGAAGGCAGAAGCGGCACTCGACAGCCGGGGCCTGGAGCAAAGCATCGCCCGCACGCAGCAGTTGGTGCAACACTCCGTGCAGATCGTCCATCGGTTTGCCCGCGAACTGCGCCCCGCGGTGTTGGACGACTTGGGGCTCATTCCGGCCCTGCATACGTTTTTGAAACAGTTCCGGGCGGAGACCGGTATCCGGGTTAGCTTCTCCGCCTTTGCTGGGGTTGAACAAGTGAACGGCGACAAACGAACGGTGCTCTATCGCGCCGCCCAGGAAGCCCTCACCAACATCGCCCGCCACGCCCAGGCCAGCCAGGCGAACGTGCAGATTCAGGCCTTGGACGGCGCCGTTTGCATGACCATAAAAGACGACGGCAAAGGCTTTCATCAGGAACGCGTGTTGAGCGCCAAAGGGGGCAGACGGTTGGGTTTGCTCGGCATGCGAGAACGATTGGAGATGGTCGGCGGCCAATTCACCGTCACCTCCGCGCCGGGCAAAGGCACCACCGTGCGGGCGCAAATCCCCCTCATTGACCGCAACTCGCACGGAGGGGCACCGCGCTGAGCTCCTGCCCTGGAACCAACCTTTAATGAGTATGAAACGAATTACCGTCCTTTTGGCTGAAGATCACCAGATCGTGCGCGAGGGTTTTCGGTCGCTATTGGAACACGAACGCGATATCGAAGTCGTCGGCGAAGCGGAAACCGGCCGCCAGGCCGTGCAACTGACCCGGAAGCTTCATCCCGCCGTCGTCGTGATGGACATCGCCATGCCGCTGCTCAATGGGTTGGAAGCCACCCGGCAAATCCGCAAAGACTCTCCCGACACGAAAGTGCTCTTTCTCTCCGCCCATAGTGATGACGCGTACGTCGATCAAGTCACCGTGCTGGGCGCAGCGGGATTCTTGCTCAAACAAACCTCCTCCCACAATCTGGCCTTGGCGATTCGCGAGGTCCAAAAAGGGAAAACCTTTTTCAGCGCTGCCGTGGCCAAGCGCCTCAAGCGTCGGGATCAGAAGTCGCTCGCTCGCGGGGGCCAACTCAAGCAGAAGAGCAACCACCTCAGTTCGCGCGAGGCGGAAGTGCTCCAACTGATTGCCGAGGGCAAACCCAACAAACAAGTCGCCGCGGAACTCGGCGTGAGCTTCAAAACGGTGGACAAGCATCGGCAGCACCTCATGGCCAAGCTGAACATTCATGACGTCGCGGGCCTCACCCGCTACGCCATCAACGCGGGAATCATCGAAAGCAATGTCCAGTTAACCATCCTCTAGCCCCGGCACGCCGTCGGGATTCTCTCCCCCGCCCCGATTCCCGCTCCTGGCCGCCCCAGCCGGCCCGTGACGGCTTGGACGCATTAAATCTTACATGGGGGAAACACCCTGCGGCGAACCCCGTCATGGCGCGGACGGGTTCCAAGCTTAGGATCATCCCTATGAACGGTAACGACACGTCGGCGGCGGGCGAACCAGCCGGCGCCCCGGCTCGAGGCCCGGCGACCCTGTCCCGGCGCATTCTGCTGGTCGATGACGACGCGGTCATCCGCAAGGTCAACGCCGAAGTGCTCCGTCGCGTCGGTTATCAAACCGAGACTGCCAACGATGGTGAAGCCGCCTGGGGAGCCCTTCAGGCCAAAGGTTTCGACCTTCTGATCACCGACCACAACATGCCGAAGGTTTCGGGCGTCGAACTGGTCCAAAAGGTGCGCTCGGCGCAAATGACCCTGCCCGTCATTCTGGCGTCGGGAGCGATGCCCGCCGAAGAGTTGAACCGGCTTCCGTGGCTGCAAATCGAGGCCAGATTGCTGAAGCCTTTTACTGGCGGCGAGTTGTTGGCCACAGTGCGAAAAGTTCTGCGCGCGAGCGACTGCGCCCCCGCTCCGCTCGCGCCGCTGCCAAACTGGCGAAACCAGTCGGCAACAGTTGGTTCGCGGCGATGACGTTTCTGCTTCGCACCTCAGCCTTCGGTTGACCTTCCTCGATCCCGGCTCTGTATCGGGCGCGGTTCATAAATTCTCGCATCGGGGGAATCCCGATAGCGGTGAACCGTTTACCCGCCTTATCCTTAGGTCACGAAGACCAAGCAGGAAAAGACGGCACCGAAGTTGGGTGATCATTTACGAAACCTCGACGAAGTGGCTCTCGTGAAATGAGTGGGGTAAACACCCCGCGGCGAACCCCGCCCTGGTGGGCGCAGGATGTTCCGGCTTATGATTGCGTCGTGGGAAATACCGAAACCATGCAAAATGGACAGTCCGCCGGCGCACAGGCTCAACGCGACCCCGTTCCGACCCGCCGCATTCTCGTAGTCGATGACGCCCCTGGTATCCCCGAACCGCGCACCGAGGTGCTCATTCGCCATGTAACCAGGTTCTTGGCGAGGAGCACTCCCACAAACCGCAAACAGACTGCGGCTGGCAATGCCGCGTCCGAGGGCCAGCCGTATAACCTCCTGATTTTCGTAAACGCAAATAAACAACTGCAATCTAAACACAGATATGAACACATTCATCAAACGTATGGTTGTCCTCCTATTCGTCACCAGTTTCCTGGCTATTGTCGGGGTCGGCTGCAATACCGCCCATGGCTTTGGCCAGGACGTTAAGAGCGCTGGCCAGGGCATTGAAGACGGTACCAAGTGACCACGGCCCGCGCTAAAGCGGGTGTCGCGACAACGTTTGTAAGGGTGTTGGCCCTTCCCGGGTAGCTCTGGTTCAACTCTGCCGCCAGGCGCTCGGCCTCCTTCTTTTCGAAGAGCTTCGTCCCGGTTCTGATGCTTCCGCTGACGCTGGATCTCCAACCGATCGCCGCGTTGGAAAGGGCGGGAGGCCGTTTTCATCTCGAAATCGGCCTGGGCGGATAATTGGAGGAGCCCCCGCATGATGGCGTTGGCCCGCGTGACGGCTTCACGCATATCCGCCAGGACGATGGCGATGTTTTTATTGCCGGCGGGCCAGTTGGGAACCACGTAATCCAGGCCCATGAGGATTGCTTGCCAGAAGGCATTTTCATAAAATCGCGGCACGAAAAGAAAAGTAAGTTAACCGCATGGTCATAACGATTGGTGACGGCATTGAAAGAACTCCTGAAAAAAAGCAATCGCCAAAACGTTCCGGCTTGTGGCAGAATCCGTCCGGTCGATCTATCGGTTTGCGTGTGAACTCGACATCTAACAGCCCGGCTAAAGGAATCGGCCCGTCACGAGGCTCTGACGCCGTGTGGGGCCGAATTCCCCGCTGCTGCGGTCGTCGCTAACCGGGTCATGAGGACGAAAATCAAACCGCAACGCCTGCGGAAAAAGCCTGCCAACGACGCTCGCCAGCCCACCTCCGCATCTCCGGCCAGGGTGCCGTTTCCCATCGTTGGCATCGGCGCCTCTGCCGGTGGACTCGAAGCCTTGGAGCAGTTTCTGGGGCACGTGCCGGCGGGCAGCGGCATGGCGTTCGTCATCGTTCAGCACCTGGACCCGACCCGCCAGGGGATCATGCCCGAACTGCTTCAACGCGCCACCGGCATGAAGGTCACCCAGGTCAAGGATCGCACCAGGGTGCGGCCGGACTGCGTCTATGTGATCCCGCCGAACAAGAACATGTCCATCCTTCACGGGGTTCTGCACCTGCTTGAGCCGGCGGCGCCGCGCGGGCTGCGCCTGCCGATCGATTTCTTCCTCCGTTCCCTCGCGCAGGACCAGCATGAGCGCAGCATCGGCGTGATTCTCTCCGGGATGGGCTCCGACGGCACGCTGGGCCTGCGGGCCATCAAGGAAAAGGCCGGCGTGGTGCTGGTGCAGGAGCCGGCGACGGCCAAATTCGACGGCATGCCGCGCAGCGCGATCGACGCCGAGCTGGCCGATATCGTGGCCCCGGTGGACGAACTGCCGGGGAAGATCATTGCCTTTCTGCAGCGCACTCCTCTGGTCGCCCGCACGGAAGTGGCAATGAAAGACAAAACTCACAGCGCCCTGGAAAAGGTGGTGATCCTGCTGCGCGCCCACACCGGTAACGACTTTTCCCTCTACAAACGGAACACCCTCTATCGCCGCATTGAGCGCCGTATGGGCATTCACCAGATCAATAAGATGCCGGATTATGTCCGCTACTTGCAAGACAACTCGCAGGAGCTGGATCTGCTCTTCAAGGAGTTGCTCATCGGGGTGACGAGCTTCTTCCGCGACCCCGCCGCCTGGGAGCAGTTGGGCAAACAGGCCATCCCCACGCTCCTCGCGAGCCGGTCGCCCGGACAGGCCCTGCGCGCATGGATACCCGGCTGTTCCACCGGCGAAGAGGCCTATTCCCTCGCCATCGTGTTCAAGGAGGCCGTCGAGCAGGCCAAACCCAAGGGGAATTTCGCCCTGCAGATCTTCGCCACTGACCTGGACCGCGACGCGATTGACAAAGCCCGCCAGGGGATTTTTCCGGCCAATATCGCCGCCGACCTGTCGGAAGAACGGCTCCGGCGGTTCTTCGCCAAAGAAGAACGCGGCTACCGGGCGCGCAAAGAGATTCGCGAGATGGTCATCTTTGCCCCGCAGAATCTCATCATGGATCCGCCTTTTACCAAGCTGGACATCTTGAGCTGCCGCAACCTGCTGATCTACCTGGCCCCGGAGGTGCAGAAGAAACTGATTCCGCTGTTCCGCTACGGCCTCAGCCCCGGCGGCATTTTGTTTCTCGGCAGCGCGGAGACCATCGGCGATTGCACCGACCTTTTTGCGCCGCTCAGCGGCAAATCCAGGCTCTTTCGCCGCACAGAGTCCGCCCTGCGGCCTGAACCGGTCGATTTTCCCTCGTCCTTTGGCGTGGGCTCGCCCAACGGGCCCGAGGCCCGTCCGCCGCCCAAACCGCCCGTCAGTCTCCAGTCCCTGGCGGATCAGTTGATCCTGCAGCATTACGCGCCGCCGGCCGTGCTCACCAATGATAAGGGGGACATCTTTTACGTCAGCGGCCGGACCGGCAAATATCTCGAACCGGCCGCCGGCAAGGCCAACTGGAACCTCTTTGCCATGGCCCGCGAAGGGCTGCGCTACGAACTGGCCGGCGCCTTCCAAAACGCGCTCCGGCAAAAAGGGAGCGTCGCGCTTCACGGGCTTAAGGTCGGGACCAACGCCGGCGAGCTGTGCGTGGAGGTGACCATCCAGCGACTCGATGAACCCGGGCCCCTCCAGGGTTTGGTGATGATCGGGTTCACCGACGTGGCCGCGCCCGTGACCGACAAAGCGGCGGGCGGGCCGCCGAAGCCTCACGCCCGCAGCACGCGGCTGGCGGAACTGGAGCAGGAACTTCTGCAGGTCCGGGGCGAGGCGCGGGCCACCAATGAAGAGATGCAGACCTCGCAGGAGGAGCTCCGGTCCGCCAACGAGGAACTGCAGTCCACTAATGAGGAACTGCAGTCCACCAACGAGGAGCTCACCACCTCAAAAGAGGAGATGCAATCCCTCAACGAGGAGCTCCAAACGCTCAACGCCGAGTTGCAGGCCAAGGTGGACGAGCTTTCGCGAGCCAGTAACGACATGAAAAACCTGCTCGACAGCACGGATATCGCTACCCTGTTCTTGGACAAGGATCTCAACGTGCAGCGGTTCACCCCCCAGGCGACGAAAATCATCAAACTCATCCCTGCCGACGTCGGCCGCCCCATCACCGACCTGGTTTCGGACCTGAACTACCCGAAGCTGGCCGACGACGTGCGCGAAGTGCTGCGGACACTGGCCTCTGCCGAGAAACCCATCGGCGCGCGCGACGGCCGCTGGTTTACAGTGCGCATCATGCCCTACCGCACGCTGGACGACCGGATTGACGGCGTCGTGATCACCTTCGCGAACATCACCGCCGCCATGACGCTGGAGGCGAAGTTACGGGCGAAACAACCCGGAGGGGAGCCGCGGGTCGCAGACCCATCCGCGAAAACGCAGCGCCGAAAGGAAAAAGTGGGGTAGTCACCAGGGATCAGCGCTCACTTTCGCCATGAAGAAAAAACCAAACACCTCGGCCGCCCCCGCCGAACTGCGCCGCCGCGCCGAAGCCCGGCTGAGCGAGCGGCAGAGCGATCAGAAGTCAGACGCCGGCACCCAGCGCCTGCGCCACGAATTGGAAGTCCACCAAATCGAGCTCGAGATGCAGAACGCCGAGCTGCAGCAAGCCAGGGATGAGCTTGAGGTGGCGTTGGACAATTACACCGACCTCTACGATTTCGCCCCGGTGGGCTACTTCTCCATCGATGCATCCGGCGTGATCCTGGAGGCGAACCTGACGGGAGCCGCTTTGCTCGGCGTTGAACGGTCCCGGCTCATTAACCGGCGCTTGCTGGCATTTATGTCCCCGCCGAGTCGGCCGATCTTTCTGGCCTTCCTGAAAAAAGTCTTCGCCGGGCCGAGGAAACAGGAATGTGAGGCGCTGCTTCTGAAGGAGGGCGTCGGCACTGTTTGGGCCGGCTTTCGCGCCACGTCCGCAGTCTCTCTCAAGGGGAAGCGGAAATGGTGCCGGGTCACCTTCGGGGACATTACCGCCCGCAAGCAGGCTGAAGAGGCGCAACGCCGCATGGAGGTTCTGGCGGCTTCCAACCGGGAGTTGAAGCGGGAGATTGCCCGGCGGCAGGCGGTGGAGGACGCTCTCCGGAAAAGCGAGCGGCACTACGCCCAGTTGTTGGAGCACTCCCGCCAGTTGCATGAAGAATTGCGGTTTCTCTCCCGCCAGCTTCTGTCGGCGCAGGAGGAAGAACGCAAGCGGATCAGCCGCGAACTCCATGACGTCATCGCCCAGACCTTGACGGGCATCAATGTGCGCCTGGCCAAATTGAAAAAAGATGCCCTGAGCAACCCCGGGGGCATGGAGCAAAGCATCACCCGCACGCAGCAGTTGGTGCAGCACTCTGTGGAGATCGTCCATCGGTTTGCCCGCGAACTGCGCCCGACGGTGTTGGACGACCTGGGGCTGATTCCGGCCCTGCATACGCTCATGAAGCACTTCAGGGCCGAGACCGGTATCCGGGTCAGCTTGTCCGCCTTTGCTGCGGTCGAGCACGTGGACGGTGACAAAAGAACTGTGCTCTACCGCGTCGCCCAGGAAGCCCTCACCAACATCGCCCGCCACGCCCAGGCCAGCCGGGCCGACGTGCAGATTCAGGAACAGGACGGCGCCGTTTGCATGACCATAAAAGACGACGGCAAAGGCTTTCATCAGGAACGCGTGTTGCACGCCAAAAAGGGCAAACGGTTGGGAGTGCTCGGCATGCGCGAACGACTGGAGATGGTCGGCGGCCAATTCAGCGTCGCCTCCGCGCCGGGCAAAGGCACCACTGTCGTTGCCCAAATTCCGCTCGTTGACCCCACGTCGCGCGGGGGGAGGGCGGGCGTTGACCGCGTTCGCTAAAACCAAACTTTGATCACGCTTCAACCGACTTGCATTTCCACAGAATGATCACGGTGGTCGTCCACCAAAGGGATGAGATTACCAGCAAGCGCTTGACCGTCACAGGATAGCCGGCTCCCGCCAGCAGGGCCGCCCGGGAGCCGGGTAATGCGAATGTGGTAAGGGGTTCCGCGATAGCGGTAGTGGACGGTGAAGGCGGTCCAGGTCTTGGGGAAACGGGGTGTCAGGCGCAATTGATTGCCTTCCAGGCTCACGCCCAGCAAGGCTTCGAGCAGGAGCCGATACATCCAACCGGCGGACCCGGTGTACCACGTCCAGCCGCCACGACCGGTGTGGGGCGCGACGGCATACACGTCTGCGGCCATCACGTAGGGCTCGACTTTGTAGGTGGCGATTTGGTTGGGGGTCGCACTATGGTGGACAGGGTTGAGTAGGGCGAACAAGTCCCAGGCGCGCTCGGTGTCTCCCATCAACGCAAAGGCCATCGTCGCCCAAATGGCGCCATGCGTGTATTGGCCGCCATTTTCGCGCACGCCGGGCATATAGCCTTTGATGTAGCCTGGATTGAGCGAGGACTGATCGAAAGGGGGATCGAATAGCTGAATCAAACCGGCGTCGCGGCGAACGAGGCGCTCGTCCACGGCTTGCATGGCCTGGCGCGCGCGCTCGGGATCGCCGGCACGGCTGATGACCGACCAGCTTTGCGGCAGGGAATCGATCTGACATTCCGGGTTGGTCCGGGAGCCTAGGGGTTCTCCGTTGTCGAAGTAGGCGCGGCGATACCATTGGCCATCCCAGCCATGTTGCTCGATGTTTTGCCGCAGTTGGTAGGCTTGGGCAAGGCAATGCTCGGCAAAGACGGCGTCTTTGTGTCGGCGCGCCAATTCTGCAAATTGTGTCAGCACGTCGTAGAGAAAGAAAGCCAGCCAGACACTTTCGCCGCGCCCCTCTTTGCCGACCAGATTCATCCCGTCATTCCAGTCCCCGCAACCCATCAGCGGCAGCCCATGTTCGCCGAATCGCAGCCCGTGTTCGATGGCGCGAACGCAATGTTGGTACAACGTGCCTGACGCCTCGGACCGATTGGGCAAGTCAAAGTAAGATTCCTCCTCCGCCTTGAGGGGACGGCCTTCGAGAAAGGCAATTGGCTCGTCCAGCACGCCGGTGTCAGCAACGCACGCGACGTAACGGCAGGTGGCGTAAGCCAGCCACAGATAGTCATCTGAGAAATGCGTGCGGACGCCGCGGCCGCCAGGGGGATGCCACCAATGCTGCACATCGCCTTCGCGGAACTGATGCGCCGCGGCGCGCAAGAGATGCTCGCGCGCAAGCACCGGCTCCGCATGCACCAGTGCCATCACATCCTGCAATTGGTCGCGGAAACCGAACGCTCCGCCGGATTGATAGAATCCGGTGCGGCCCCAGAGTCGGCTGCTCAAGGTTTGATATAACAGCCATCCGTTGGCCAGCACATTAACGGAGGGGTCAGGTGTTTCGACCTGCACTGCGCCGAGCGTCCGATTCCAGTATTGCCACACTCCTTCGAGGGCGCCACGGCTCGCCTCAGCGGGCCGGAACCGGCGGATCAGGGTTTGCACTTCAGCGACGGTCCGCCCCACCCCCAGCCGGAAACAGGTCTCCCGTTGCTGCCCGGCGGATAAATCAAAAATCACTTGCACCGCGCCGCAAGGGTCCAACCCCGCTCCCGTTCTTCCTGAAAGCCGAGTCCGCTTGAGGGCTGCCGGATTGGAAAGACTCGCGTTCGGGCCCAGAAACTCCCTCCGATCCCCGGTGAAGGTTCGCATGGAATCACTCACGTCCACGAAGGCGATGCGTTCGCCGAATTCGGTATTGAAAGGATTGCGCGCCAGCAGGGCCCCGGTCTTGGGGTCCGCCTCCGTCTGGACGTGCAGCAAGCTCTTTTGGCGCAACTCCCCGAGCACCCACTCCCAGTAGCCGGTGACCGACAACCGGCGCGGTCGTCCAGAAATGTTGCGCAATTTCAGCACCGCGAATTTCACGGGCGCGTCCATAGCCACATACACGGTCAGCTCGGAGGCGATGCCGTGCTCCGTGTGCTCGAATACCGAATAGCCGAAGCCGTGACGGATGACGTAAGGGGTTGCGCCACCCGTGGGTAGCGAGGTCGGGGACCAGAACTGTCCCGTCTGCTCATCCCGGACGTAGAACGCTTCGCCGGTGGCGTCGGTGACCGGATCATTGTTCCAGGGTGTCAGGCGAAACTCGTGGCAATTCTCGACCCAGGTGTAGGCGCTGCCGCTCTCCGAAACGACCGTCCCAAAATAAGGATTGGCCAGCACGTTCACCCAGGGGGCCGGAGTTACCTGGTCCGCCGACAAGGTGATGATATATTCGCGTCCATCCCGCGTAAAACCGCCCAGTCCATTGTTAAAAATCAGGTCCGGCTGCGGGAGCGGCTTGGGCGAATCGCGCGCCGGGGCGCGGACGGGCACGAGCAGAGGGATTTTCGGCTCCGGCAGGCCCGGTCGTTCCAGTTGTTCGGCCAACGTTCCGTTTTCGTCCGCCAGGACCAGCCGCGCAACCGATTGCAGCAACACCCGGTCTTCGCTGGAGAGCTGTTCCAGGCGCCGGACAAAGATGCCGCCCGGCTTGTCGAGCATCTGGGCTTCGATGCCTGAGGCAATCAAACGAAAGATTTGGTCCTGCAAGGGCTGGTGGTATGCTGATGCGTCTTCATTGAGAATCACCAGGTCAACCGGCAATCCTTTCATCCGCCAATAGGAGTGAGCCTGGAGGAGTTGCTGGACCAACTCGACTCTGGCGGGGTCGCTGATGCGCAGCAGGACGATCGGCGCGTCACCGGAGATGCCATAGCCCCAAAGTCCGCTTTGGCCGCGCCGGTTATTGAGCAACACACTGGCAGTGGCACGCCGGGCGGGATTGGCATAAATCAAGCCACCCGCCAGCCGAGCATAGAGCTGGGCGTCGGCTTCGGAGGCGTTGAGATGGCGCAGGGTCACCTGGCCGTGGGTCCACGCAAGGTCCAGCGCCCGGTCGGCCATGCGCGGGTTGTAATATTTTTCCACCAGCGCCAGCCCCGCGTCCCGGCTTTCCGCCATGCCCATGATCAGATCCATCCGGGCGGTTTCGTGGGGCTTCAATGTGACGGTGCGCCGCAACGAGCTGATCGGGTCCAGAACCGAACCCGTGGTGTTTGACAGCGGTGAGGAACTCTGCAGAGCGGCTGGTTCGGCGAGGGTCCGGCCTCGTCCAATGAACTTGCCGCGGTCGGTTTCGCAGGAGACCTCCCCCTGCTCACCGCCCTGCCCCACCATGAAATTCACTAGCCAGGGCGGTTTTTCCTCCTCGGAGCGGGGGCGGCGGGTGCAAAGAACGGCAGGGCGTGGGCGCCAAAACTCCGTTTGCACGAACAGATTGCTGAAGGCGGGATGTGAAGCGTCCGCTGCGGCAAGCGCGAGCACAATTTCGGCATAGGTGGTCAGCTCGATAACCCGCCGCGCGTGGGAGTGGTTGATGAGAGTCACCCGGCGCAACTCGACATCGTCTTCGGGCGACACGCTGATTTCGGTGTGGATTTCCAGGCCGGCATGGTGCTGGCGAAACTCGGCGCGGGCCTGCGTGAAGATGGCTTCGCAGCGTTTGGTTGCGCATCCGCAAGGCTGAGGGGCGGCGGACCAGAATTCACCCGTGGCCACATCGCGCAAATAGATAAAAGTGCCCCAGCAATCGCGCGTGGCATCCTCCCGCCAGCGGGTGACGGCCAGGTCCCGCCAGCGGCTATAGCCGCCGCCCGCGGTGCTGACCACAACGTGATAGCGGCCGTTGGACAAAAGCTGGACCTCGGGCGGGTGCACATCGGGGTTGGTGAAGAGCCGCAGGAGGCCCTCGCCGTCGCCCCCAAGCTTGCGCGACTTAACCAATTCATACTCCTCGGAGAGCACCTTGGCGGTGGTGTTGGGCACGCGCTCCTGCAACAGCAAGTCGGCCGCTCGGAATGAGGGGCACGCCATGAAACGCCGCTGCATCGGACGGTCCAGCACCCGATACACCAGCGCCAGCAGGCTCATCCCCTGATGATGGGCCATGAACGAACGGATGGTGACGCTGGACTGGCCGGGCGGCAGACGTGAAGGCGTATAATCCACGGCCTCGTAAAACCCGTAAGCTCCTTCGCGTCCTTCGGCGGCAAGTTGTTCCAGGTTGTCACAGGCTTCCCGGGGCGCGACCATCAGCGCCAGCGCCGTGGCATAAGGAGCAATCACTAGGTCCTCGGCCAGGCCTCGCTTCAAACCCAGGCCCGGCACACCAAAGGCTCGGTATTGGTAATTCAGATGAACGTCGGTCCGATTGTAGCCCGATTCGGACACACCCCACGGAACGCCGCGCATTTGGCCGTACTTGATTTGCTGCCGGACCGCCCCTTTGCACGTTTGCTCCAGCAAGGTGTTTTCATAATTCGGCATGACCAGGAGCGGCATCAAGTACTCGAACATCGACCCGCTCCACGAAGCCAACACGGGATCGCCCCGTAATGCGACAAGCAAACGGCCCAGCGAAAACCAGTGGTCCTGCGGAACCTGTCCCTGAGCGATAGCGACATAGCTGCCTAGCCGGGCCTCGGACGCCAACAGATCATAAAAACTGGCGTCACAGCGGCGTTCGGTGACGTTGAAGCCGATCGAGAAAAGCTCGCGCGCGGGCTCGAACAAAAAGCTGAAGTCCATCTCGGCCAGCTCGGCGCTTTGCCGAGCCAGCGTCTCCAGCGCAAGGATACGCTCGCTGGCGCGAGTGCTCCCTTGCCGCAGCCGGCCCAGCCATTGGGCAAGCCCCGCTTCCTCCTCTGGCTTCCGGCCGGCGGCAGGTTCCAGGGAAAGGGCTTGCAGCGCCGCTTCGATCGACGGGCAGAGCGATTGCTCCAATTCTGACACCTGGCGCAAAGTGGGCGCCTGGTCGAGTTGGGCCAGCATCCCTGAAACCCGCCCTGCCGAATCAGGCGCCAGGGTCAGCCAGGGCGCCAGGAAAAGCAAATCCTCCAAATGCTCGCGGCAATTTCGTTCCAGAGCCTGGCTCCACCATTCCAATTCCGCCCCGGCTCCCGGGTCGATCGCGGCCGCCAGGGCCGCGGCCAGGGCGGTAGCCCGTTCCAGCAAGTAAAATCCGGCACGCAGGGTTGAGGGTGCCTGCGCCAGTTCCGCCTCGAGGTGCTCCAACTCGCAACTGCTCCCGGTCAGTTCGCGCAAAATCCCCACGGTGTCGGACAGACCAACGAAAGCCTGAGGGATCAGAATTGGTTGAGCCCGTAATTCCGTCAAGCCAGGGGCCAGGGTCAGCAGATGGCCCGCCAGGTTGCCGCTGTCCACACTGGAAACATACAGCGGCAGCAGAGGTTTGAGGGTTCGGGTATCATACCAGTTGAAAAAGTGGCCACGGTGTCGTTCGAGGCGTTGCATCGCGCCCAGGGCATCCTGTGTGCGCCGCAGGAGTTGGCCAACCGACACATAGCCGAAGTCGCACGCTGCCAGGCTGGCCAGCAGTGCCAACCCCATGTTGGTGGGCGATGTCCGTGAAGCCACCACCGGAACCGGCTCTTCCTGGAAATTATCCGGCGGCAGCCAGTGTTCTTGCGCGGTGACGAAGGTTTCAAAAAAACGCCAGGTCTTGCGCGCCGTTCGCCGAAGGAAGGCTAATTGCCGCGGTCTTAAGTCCGGCACCGCCGAAGGCTCGATGGGCTGGCTGATGCGCCAGGCTATCCAGGGAGAGGCCAGCCAGAGGCCCAGGATCGGCGCCGCCAGCGGCAATTGCGACGGCTGCATGAACGCCAGGAACGACCCGCCCGCTAGAGCGACCACCGGTGCGATCCACATGGTCGCATAAAATCCCGCGGGACCGCTGCGCGCGGCGCGCTCGGCATCGCTCGCGGTTTGCCATTCCAGGAGCCGTCTGCGGGTAAACAGCACCCGCACTAGCGTGCGACTGATGGCATCGAGGCTGATAAACGCGTCGTACGGCAGGAACACGAAGGTGAGCAGCGCCTGGCCGAGCTGCCGTCCGGACGAGCCCACCAACCCGCGCAGGTGCAACGGAAGCGACACTTCCCGCGGCTTGCGGAAAAGTTCGACCGTCGCCGACAACCATGCCGGCAGAGTAATGATCGCGACGACCAACAGGGGTCCGGTGGCGCCCAGGCCGGGGAGAAGCATCCAGTTGCCCAGCAGCAGCAGCAGCAGGGCGGCGGGGACCAGGCTGCGCCGCAGATTGTCCAGGATCTTCCATTGCGACAAACCCGAAAGGGGATTGGCGATCCGCCGCGCATCCGGTCCCGGGACGCGGGGCAACAGCCACTGGGCGATTTGCCAATCGCCGCGAATCCACCGGTGGCGCCGATTGATGTCGGTGTTGTACCGGGAAGGATATTCTTCATACAGCTCGACGTCGCTGACCAGCGCCGAGCGCGCATGGCAGGATTCGATCAAATCATGGCTGAGCACCGTGTTTTCCGGGAAGCGGCCGGCGACGGCTTTTTGAAAGGCGTCCACATCATAGATCCCTTTGCCAATAAACGACCCCTCCTGAAACACATCCTGATAAACGTCCGAAACCGCGCGGGTGTAAGGGTCAATCCCCACGTCGCCCGCAAACAGTTTGGCGAACCAGGAACGTCCGGCGCTGGGCAAACTCACGCCCACGCGCGGCTGCAGGATGCCGTAGCCTTCGGTCACCACGCCCTTCACCGGATCGAATTGCGGCCGGTTCAGCGGGTGCGCGATCGTTCCCACCAGCTGGCGGGCCGCATCGCGAGAAAGCTGCGTGTCGGTGTCGAGGGTGATGACAAAATTGATGGCCGGCAGAATTGAAGTGTCCCCGACGATGTGAGAAAAACATTCATTGGACCCGCCACGGAGCAGGGCGTTGAATTCAGTCAGTTTGCCCCGCTTGCGCTCGTAACCAATCCATCGACCTTCAACTCCGTTCCAGCGGCGCGGCCGGTGGAAGAGGAAAAAGATGTTGGGCCGGTCGGACTGGTATTTGGCATTGAGCATTTCGACGCCTGCCCGCGCCAGCCGAAGCAGCGATTTGTCTTCCGGCCGCGTCTCCTCCGGCGCGTCCATGAAATCGGTCAGTAGGCCAAGATACAGATGCTTGTCCCGGTTCGCCAGATAATGAAGCTCCAGGCTTTCGACCAGCCGCGCGACTGCGCTGGAACTGGTCAGCAGGGTCGGCACGACCACCATGGTCCGGCACTCGGGCGCGATGCCGTCGCAGTAATCCAGGCGCGGCAGCAGGCGGGGTTTGACCAAAAAAGTGGAAAGCCAATTCATCAACGCAACGGCCAGTTGACTGGAACAAAAGAGGAACACGAGGCAGAAAAAAACCATTTTCCAGCCCTGCACTTCCAGCGCCCGCGCTGGCTGGATCAACCCGAGAGTTCCCAACCCGGTGAACGTCAAAACTCCGCCTGCATAGAAAGCCAGCGGAAAACGGTGGATCCGCCGTTCGAGGACGGTTTCCCACGGCTGGCGCATTTCGGCCGCTCGTTCCAGCGCCGCCAGGCCTTTGTCGATCAGGTAAAAACCCACATGCGCCGTCCGGTCTTGAATCCCTTTTTCCCGAGCGCTCGCCTCCGCCAGTTCGACGGCCTTGCGCGCCACCTCCGACTCCAGGAGCTGGCTGTGTCGGGCAATGCCCTCGACGGCATGGCGATACCGATCGCGGGTGAAAAAGTCCATTTTCTCGTAAACCGCGGCGGGGTCCAGGCGCAGCGTCTGCTCGACCTGGCTCAGGGCTTCGACGAACTCGCGCCAGTCCAGGGCGCCCAGGAAGCGCAGGCTGTTGATCGTGTGACTGACCGAGACCTGGTCGGCGGCCTGGTTCTGGCTTTCGAGGTGGACCAGTTGCTCGATCGATAGTCCCTGGTCCGTGAGCCGCTGCTCTAGCCAGGTCCGCGCCAGGTGCATGACCGGGCTTTGGCGGGACAAGCGTTGGGAGAACTCCGCCACGAAGGCGCTGGTCAAAGGCAGGTTGGACTGCGCCATGTCGGCCACCACTACGACGAGGTGAGCGGGGTTCTTTTCCGCCGTGTGCTGCAACCGCTGGACCCACAGGTCAGCCAGGTCGCGCTCGTGCCGGCCGATCATCAGGCGGGAGGTGACCCGGCGCAGGTTTTCAATCAAGGCCAGCCGAACCATGATCGGAACGGCCCACAACTCGCCCAGCTTCAAGGCGGTTACGGTTTGGTAAGCCGCCACGAACCCACGCAGCGGCTCGGCGTCAATCTGCGCATCCACATGCGAAATTAATTCGAGCACGAGATCATAGACGCGCGGAAGCCCGGCGGAAGGACCGTCCAGGAGGCGGGGCAGTTCACGGCTGTAACCCTTGGGTAAATGCCGGCGGGCCATCTGGATCTGCTCTTCGATCAAATAGAAGTTGTCGAGCAACCATTCCGCCGCGGGGGTGACGCGCCGGGTTTGGTCCACGGCCTGGGTCGCGCGGTTGTAGGCTCGCAACACCTGTTCGTTTTCGCCCAGCCGCGCTAGCAATCGGTTGGAGCCTCGCTGCGTAACCACCGGGTGGCTTTTCGCGAGGGCCTTGGCATGGTGGACCAGTTGTTCGAGGCTGAACACCTCCGCGCGCAGGGGCGCTTCATTGGAGAAGGTACGCGCCTGAACGTACTCAGTCACCCGGCTGAGCAAGGCTTCCAGGCCGCTCGTCTTCCCGGACACAGCGTTCACAATGAAATGGCTAAGTTCTAGTCGGTCTAATCTCCGGCCCGGTGCCGGCAGGACGCCGGCCCTCAAGGCCAGGTCAGGCCGTTTTCTGGCTTGCCCTGCTGGAGCCCTCGGGACGGGTTGGCTATCTTCACTCCCGCGGGAAAGCCGCCGCCTGTGCCGCCGCCTGCCGAGGTCCATCGCTCGGCCTGGGTTCCCGCTCTTGGAGAATCATTCGCGGATCCGGGGCCCGGGGGTTTCCCAGGCGAGACTCCAAAAGCTTCGCCGCCAGCTGGCGGCACTCGTCCAGCCGCTGGTTCATCTCCTTGCGATAGATCGCCCCAAGACCCAAAAATACCGGCATGCAAATCATGGAAGCCAGGCCCAACACGCAGAAAAGCTGGGTGATAAACTGCGTCATCGACCCCACCAGCTCTTGGGGATAATCCCCCAGGAAAACCGCCGAGTAGCCAAGGCCCGCAACCGCCAGTGCGCCCAGCAGAATCATCAACCACAACGCGCGTCGCACACAGCGTTCGTTACCCTGAAGCTGCGTGATGCTCTCCACCAGTTTGTGGCGCTCCGCCGTGTCGTCGTAATGAAGGCACTGCCTCAAAAATGCCGCTTCTTTTTGGTAATCGCCCATCATCGGTCGCTCAGCCGGTGGCGCGCGCCGCTGAGGTTACTGACCCATCAGGTACACGGTTGGACTCCACGACACCGCTGGAAACCGCGTATCGGGTTAGGCTCGCAATGTTATGAATGTTCAGCGTATTCATGAGGTCTTGCCGGTGTTTCTCCACGGTTTTGATGCTTAAGGTCAGCATGTCGGCTATTTGCTTGGTGGCATATCCTTCCGCGATCAATTGGAGGACTTCCGTTTGACGGCTGGTCAACAGCGTGGCCTTCGTTCTGGCCGGGGAGCCGTTGCCAGTGTGTTGCTGCCACTGCTTCAGTAATCGTTTGGCAACGGGCGGGCTGAAAAAGGCGTTCCCCTTGGCGACTTCGCGGATGGCTCGCAATAAATCATCCCCAACGGTTTCTTTCATCAGGTAGCCGGCAGCGCCCGCCTCAATCGCGTGCTCGATGTACTGGTCGTCAGTGTAAGCCGAGAGGATCAGCACTTTGGCTGAGGGAACTTCCCTGGTAATTTGGCGCGCGGCTTCCAAACCGTTTAACAGCGGCATCGCGAGGTCCAGGAGCACCACGTCGGGCTTAAGCCTTTTCGCTTCCTTCACCGACTGGTGGCCATTTGCTGCTTCACCGACCACCTGGATATCCGGATCGGTTTCCAGGAGCAGCCTCAGGCCTTCTCGGACCACGGTGTGATCGTCGGAAAGTAATACGGTAATCTTTTTCATTTATTGGCCGGGGCGTGATTCTACTGCTTACGACTTGCCCCATTATCGGGCCGCATAAGCTTCGCAGCGAACGCTGTCGTGCCCGCGTGTGCTAGGCCAGACGCTGCTGGTTCCGCCTGCTCTTCCTCCGGCAGCGTGTTGTGCGTCAGCCAGAAGTCCTTGATGGCTTTGGCCATGTCCTCGAGTTTGCTTGCCTTGGACGGCTTGGTCAGAAACGCATTGGCGCCCAAACGGTAGGCGGTCGCGATATCCGTGTCTTCTGCAGACGCCGTCAGCAGGATTACAATCAGGGTCGTCTCGCGCTGTTGGCGGATCCATTTCAGAACCTCCAGTCCCATCACGTAGGGCAGCTTCAAATCCAGCAGCACCAGGCATGGCAGGGGAAACTTTTCGCGGTCCGCAAATCTCCCGGTGCCTTTCACATAGTCGATCGCCTCCTGTCCATCCGTCGCGACCTGGATGGGGTTCGTTACCCCCGCCTTCGCCAAAGCGTGTTTCAGCAGGAAAACATCGTTCGGGTCGTCATCGACCTGGAGAATGGGCTTCATAACATTATCCTTTTTTTAACTCTATCCAGAAGTTGCTGCCTTTGCCCAACGTTGACTCGAAGCCGACCTGCGCGCCCATGCGCTCGATCGCCTTGCGAACGATGGTCAGGCCAATGCCGGTTCCCTCGTACGTCGTCTCGGGATGGATCCGCTCAAACAACCGGAAAATCCGGGCGTGGTTTTCGCAGGCGATGCCGATGCCGTTGTCCTTAAACCACACTCGAATCATGGATCCCTCCCTCACCTCGGCCGAGATCCTCACGTGGGGTGTGGTTCCGGGTGAAACGAATTTTGTGCCGTTGCTCAGCAGGTTCGAGACGCATTGCGTCAACAACGCTTCGTTTCCCAACACCTTCGGCAACTTGCCGGTGATTTGAATCTGGGGTTTAACCGGCTCCCCATTCGGGTAGGTCACAATGATGTCGCGCACCAGCCGGTCCAGATCCACCGGCTCCATCGGCACGGGCGAATGAAGAATTTTGGTGTAGCTCAGGACATCCTGGATGAGGCGATCCAGACGCACCGCCGAGCGCCTGATCTGCTGAATGTAATTGACCCCTTTCTCATCGAGCTTGTCGCCGTACTCCTCGGCAAGATAGGAGGCGAAGCTTTGCATGGCCCGCAAGGGTGCGCGCATGTCATGCGATACGCTGTAGGAAAACCCTTCCAGTTCACCGATCGTTTCGCGAAGCTGGCGGGTGCGCTCGTTGACCAGGCTCTCCAGTTGGGTGGCGTGCTGGCTGATGACGTCTTTGGCGGCTTGCAAATCCCGCTCAACCCCCTTGCGCTCTGTGATGTCACGGATGTTGCACTGAATGACCGCCCGGCCGTCCTCGTCGTAGAGGTTGCTGACGAACTCGACCTCATGGCGTTGGCCGCCTTTGGTTTGGAGCGGCAGGTCCTCATACCGGATGAAGTGTCGCTGCTGCAATTCCTGGAAAGCTGCCTGGCTGGCTTTTTCATCCTGGAGCAGCCCGATTTCCCAAAGTTCCTTGCCCAGCAATTCCGCGTGCGGGTAGCCCAATAATTCCGTCATGAACGGATTGGCGTCGGTGATTTTTCGCGTGCTCGGGTCCAGAATAAGAATTCCGTCGCGGGCCGCTTCGAACAGCCGGCGGTAACGAATCTCCGAAGCCCTCATGGTGGTCTCGGATTGAAGCGCATCCAGGCGTTTGGCGGACGGTGCGTCGCGCAGGGCAACTTTCCGCGCGGCCCTTCGCGTTGTTCGCAGGCTACGGCTCAACTTTATGTTTACGGTGCTCACCCCAAGAGAATAGACCGGGCAAGCGCGCGGAGATATTATGGGGTTAACCGGGGGGTATTTCCCCCCATCTGAAGCTTTTTCGCACAAGGTCCGGGCGTCCGGGCCGGCCGTGGATGACGCGCGGAGAGGGAACTTCTTGCCTCCCGCTCGGCTTCGACTGCTCCGGGCAACTACAATTCCCTTTACCACTTTCCGTCGCTGCCTCTATGGCAGTTCAAAGAGACAAAGGACTAAGAGCCTGTTTGGAAATCCCCTTTTTCTGTAGGAGACGACGTAAGGAGTCTCTGATCTCCCGTCAGGCCGTAACCTACGCCGGAGGTTTGAGTCTTCTTACGTCGTTTCCTGCAACTTGGAAACACGCTCTAAAGGCTAAAACCCCCGCGCACACCAAAAACCAAAGTCATAGTAGGCGTATGAAGGCGCGACGACGCCGTGGTCGTAACGATAGGCATAGCGGGTGAAGACTCGGCCACCGCCGACCGCGACCGGCAGAAAGGTAGATTGAAGCGTCCGGTTTAGAACAGGCTGTTGGGGTCAATACCTAATGTCGCGAAGCCGTTGCCAACCGTAGAGTAAAAGATGTTTGTGGAAATTATCCTCATCATTCTGGTTCTGGTCCTCTTGCTCCGCGGCGGCGGCGGCTTCAACCGCGGCACACGACGCGAGCGTCCTCCCTCTCTGGCGCCCCCTGGTCAGCACCGAAAATCATCCTGAGGCCCCCTTCAAGGGGTTGTGTCTAAGTCCCACACTTACCCTAAAACTCCTTCTTCCACAAAAGCTGAAACCGTATGCGGCGCCGTCGTATGCAGTGCCCCCCGCCAGCCGACCCGTGGACCTGTCTGGCAAGGTGAACTACAAGCACGGGCGGGTTCGAAACCGGGCCATCGATCGAACAATCGCCTGCGGCGGTTCAAAACGGCGCCAGCCGATAAAACCGGCTGCGCACATTCACGGCTGGCACGCGGCCATTCTGTCCCGTGTCCTGAAAAGTCTGGACGCCGCCGGTGGTGTTGGTGAAAGTCCGCACGACCTGCCAGGCAGCCAGCGCCAAGTCGTCACACGATTGGATTTGCCAGATGCTGCCGGGGGGCGTCTCCACCGACAAACGAGGCGCGCTTGACGGCGCGTTCTGCGCGGTCAGACGCGGCACCACCGGATGATAAAGCACGGCCCGGAGGCTGACGTCGAAGGCTACATCGTCCCAGTCGGAGGCCCACGTGTTGCCGAGTTTAACCGCAATCGTGTTGGCGCCGGGTTGGATCAGTTGGGCAAACGGAGTCAGGTCGAAGTAAAGGACTTCGTTGCCTTGGCCGCTGACCGCTTCGATGGTGGACTTGACTTCAGTTCCGTTGATGAAGACCCCCAGCGGGCAAATGGTGCCGCCATAGACATCGGTGCAAGTGGCGCAGAGGAGGAGTTCCTCGAAGTCGGTGGAAGCGACATTGAACGTTTTTCGGAAATAGTAGGCCGGCAACATCTGCGGGAGGGCGGTGACGACATTGGTGGGGCCTCCGCCCGCGCCGAACTTGGCGGCGCCGACCGGCCACGCGGCATCGTTGAAGTTGGCGGCAAACCAGTTCGCGGGCGGGGCCGCCGCGAAAAAACGCCAGGTGGACCCGAACGGCACCCAGACGGTCCAATTGGTGGCCGAGGGGCTGGGGATTTGGCGGAAGAAAATATTGTCAAGATAGATGGAGCCGCTGCCTGGCGCGCTGATGGTGTAATTGTGGGCGAGTTCGAGATTGGGAATGCCGGCAGGCAATTGAAAGGTGCGGTTCTCGTAAGTCCACTCCGTGGCGCCAGTGCCGGCGACGAAATGCGGAGTGAAATAGTTCGGGTAAGGCGCATCGGGACGGTTGTTGGTGTCGTAGCCGGTCTTGGTCGAGACCCATTTGAGAAAATGCTCGGAGGGCTGCGAGATGCCGGTGCTTTTGAAGAAGCCGCCGAAGCTGTAGAAAGCGCCCGGGGTAACGAACAGCGTCGAGTCGGGGATGCCGTATTGGTTGAACTGCGAGATCGAGCCGTTGTCGCCCTGGTTCTCGAGGATAATGCGCATGGATTGCCTGCCCTGGTAGGCCGTGTTGGTGCTGGCGACCATGTTCGTCATGCCGATGCTGCCGCTATACCATTTGTCCCAGTGGCTGTTGTCGTTCTGTTCGAAGCCCGCGTTGGCGATGAGGTTGCTGTTCAACAGGGGCAGGACGGCGAACGGGGACGAATGGACCGTATTGGTGCTGTACACTGCGCCCACTTCGTAGAAGTATTGCCAGCCGGCCTTGAGGCCATAGTCGGTGTATGCTGTCGTGGCGGAAGTGACGGTGGCGATTTGTTGAAAAGGGCCGCTGGCCTCCTCGGCGCGATAGATGCGAAAACATTCGGCTGGACTGGCGTTGGTCCAATTGAAGCTGACGCGGTTATACCCCGAGGACTTCTTCGTGACCAGCGGCGTCCCCGGCGGAAACAGCGAAACGCCGCGGTTGCCGTCGCGATGCATGTTGCCCCGGTGCGTGGCCCAGGACACGTGGTTGGTGCCGGTGGCGCCGAAATTCTGCACATATACCTGCCCCAACGTTGAGCGATAAACAACGTCCAGCCGGCCAATGCCTTCGACGTCACCTAGCGCCGGGATGTGTTTGATGCCGCCCGCCACCGGGATGCTCTGCTTCAGTGTGCCGTCCAAAGCATAGATCAGGAGATTGCCCGCCGAGGGCGTGAGGGTGGGATCGTAAGTGCCGATGATAATTTCCTCCTGGCCGTCGCCGTCAACGTCGCCCACCACCGGGGGCGTTGGCAGGAAAGGATAAAAACTCTTCGGCCAGCCGGGTCGATCCACCAACTCGACGCCGTTCCAATAGCGGAACGTGATTTCGTACCCATGATTGAACCCGAGCACGTCGATGTGGTTGTCGTGGTCCGGGTTGACCGGAATCAGGCAGGCGCTGTTATTCCAGCCGTAGTCGTTGACGTAGTCCACGTGCGGCAGCCAGTGACGCCAGAGCACCGCGCCATCGTTGCCGAGAATCGTTTCGTTCGGCTGCCAGAGCGTGCCGAATTGAGTGCCGGCCACCAGCACTTCGTCCAGGCCGTCCCCGTTGATGTCCGCGGTGTAAATGTCGATCGGCAACTGATACGAACCGGTCATCAGCGCCTGGTTCTTCCCAAATTGTTTGTGCAGCATCCCTTTCCCCCAAAGACCGAAGGGCTGCGTCTTGTCGAACGAGACCACGCTGTCGCTGTCGTTCAACTCATAAATGTTCAGCGCTGGTCCCGGCTTGGCCCGCCCGATCGCCAGGCCCGACTCCACGAGTTGGTGAATGTGATAGACGAAATTCTGGTTGCCGGTATTGGCGTCGAAGACCACAACCCCGCCGGACCAGGTTTCCCCCGCGGTGCCCCATTCGGCGGAACCGTAGATGTCGCTGATGAAAGGATTGAAATCCTGCCCGCTGCCGCTCGGATCGGGATCGATTTTCCAGGCGGTGACGATTTCGTTGGTTCCGTTGCCGTTGACGTCCATGACCATCGGCGGCGAGACCTGCGAAGAGAACACCGCCGTCGCAGGGAGCCGGCTCATGAAGGCTCCGGTTGGCCACCAATAAAAACCGTTGGTCACCGTTTGGTAGCCGCCGCTTGGCACATAGTTCGCGTAGTTGACCGTGTTCGACCACATCACCGAGCCATCGCCGCGTAGGGCGATGACGTGGTTGCCGCGCGTGAAGAGGATCTCGTCCCGGCCATCGTGGTCCAGGTCGTACAGCGTCGGCGAGACGTTCATTTCTTCGCCGCCCGACGAATACGGAAAACCCGGCAGCCGCTGGCCATTCCACTTGAACGCGTCCACAAACCATTGGCCGGAAGAATCCCGATACGGTACTACGATCTCCAGATCGGGCGAACTGTCGAGCTGCCCAATCCCGATCGTGCCCAGATGCCAGGAGGCGTCTCCGGCCTGAAACGTCGAGATTAGGGCCGCCGCTCCGCCCAAAGTGGAGAGCAGCAGGCCTGCGCACCAGAGCGTGCTCACGCCCACGGCGCCTAATCCCAGCTTCGCACCTCCCCTGCGGGGTTCCACGTCACTGCTTCGCATATAAACGAGCAATATACATGAACAGGAGGGCCGCTTGGCAAAGGAAAACGACCACCGTGGCCAGGATTTCGCAACTTTCCAATTACTTGCGCCAAAGCCTGCGATTGAAATTGAACGCCCGCGTGATCCGTGGTCTAAGAACCTGTGCTCCTCGCATCCTCTCCGCTTAAGCCCCTTCCCGCAGGCTCAGCGTGATTCGCGGTTAGCCGGCCTCAGTCCTCCACATCCCCCCAACCCGGGTCTTCCTTTTTCCTGAAAAATAATTGCAGTCCGGTGCAGCGGGAGGGGGCCTGGGCGCAGTCCGGCGCAACCCAAGGCCCTCGGCACGAAGCCTCCTCCCAAACCCCGTGCTATCGTGCCACCCACGTGCAACTCGAAAACAATTGCCACTCCGTCAATATCTTTTTCGAAGATTTTTTTGCGCGTCCTTTCGCTAAAACCGTACCTCCCTTCGCCTCCCCGCAGGTCCTGTCGGCACGAGCCGCCAAACACCCAAAACACCGTGCTACGCTCATCGCGTGCGCAGAAAAAAGCGACTCCTGATTTCGAAGGCGGACTTTCGACGCTCAGCGTTCAAGGTTCAGGGCTCGAGGTTCAAGGTTCCACGTCTCCTTCCATCCTCAACCTTCCACCGTCCGTCCTCTCTGCCTTCGCTCCCCGGCCGCCGTTTCCACGCTCCCACGCTCCCACGTTCTGACGACCCCATGTCTCTCGATCACTTCCTGGCCGATGCCTCCGCCGCCGGTTGCCCTCGCGACCAGGTCGAAAATTTCCTTCAGGCCCGCCTCATCCTCCACCCCCGGCAACTGGCCGCCAGCGCGGCCGCCCGCCTGTGTGACCTCCCGGACGGCCCCACCGCTATCGGTTACGGCGGCGCCCGCGGCGGTGGCAAATCTCACTGGCTCGTCGCCCAGATGGGCGCTGACGATTGCCAGCGTGTCCCCGGACTCAAATGCCTCCTGCTGCGCAAAGTCGGCAAATCCAATCGTGAAAATTTCGGCGACCTCCGCCTGCGCGTCCTGAAAAATCTCCCGCACGCCTTCGCTGAGTCCCGCGGCCTCCTCACCTTTGCCAATGGCTCACGCATTATCTGTGGCCATTTCCAAAATGAGAGCGACATCGACGCTTATCTCGGCCTCGAATACGACCTCATCGGCATCGAGGAAGCTACCACCCTCACCGCGCGCAAACATCAGGACATCACCACCTGTTGCCGCACTTCCCGGTCCGGCTGGCGCCCCCGCATCTACTCGACCACCAATCCGGGCGGCGTCGGCCACGCCTGGTACCGAAATAAGTTCATTCTGCCCTTCCACCAGGGCGCAGAGTCCGATACCCGCTTCATCCCCGCGCGCGTCGTGGACAACCGATTCACCAACCCCGGTTACCAAAAAATCCTCCAAACTCTTACCGGCTGGAAACGCCGCGCTTGGCTCGATGGCGATTGGGACATCGCCGCCGGCCAGTTCTTTACCACCTTCCGCCGCGATGTCCATGTTATCCCCGACTTCGACGACGCGCGCGGCGTCGAATGGTTCGCCGCCATGGATTACGGCTTCACTCATCACACCGTCGTCCTTCTCGGCTGCAAAGATTGTGATGGCCGCATCTTTATCGTTGATGAACACGCCGAACGCCTCTGGCTCCCCGAGCGTCACGCCTTGGCCATCCACTCCATGCTCGCCCGCCATGGCCTCTCAGGCCATCAACCATCAACTATCAGCCATCAACAAGCGCGTGTCCTCTCCCGCTTCGTCGCTGGCGCCGATATCTTCAGCCGTCAAAGCGACGGCTCCACCATCGCCCGGCAATACGCCCCGCTCGGCATTTCCCTGCGCCCCGCCAACACCGACCGCATCAACGGCTGGGGCGAAATCCTCCATTACCTTGGTGATCCTGCCGCGGGCGTTCCCGCAAGGCTTTTCATCCACCAGCGCTGCGCCCGCCTCATCGAATGTCTGCCTTCGCTCCAGCACGATCCCAATCGCCCGGAAGACGTCCTGAAAACCGACCCGGACGATGACGGCCTTGGCGGCGACGACACCGCCGATGCGCTCCGTTATGCTGTCTCCACCCGCCCGCGCCTCATTCACCAGCGCAAACTCCATGGACTCTAATCCGACAATGTCAGGCTGCCCCGAAACGGGGCCTCTCATTAACACCCCGCTTAAGCGGGGTGCAACGGCGCGCGGTTGTGATTTCAACCGCTTTAGCGGTTTCCTCGATTCAGTATGAACCAAACCTTCGCTCCCCCAACCCTCGCCGTCTGCCGGGACCGCTCGGAACAACTCCGCGAACAGGAATGGCAAATGGCCCAGAGACTCTTGGCCCTGGCCTCGACCCTCATCACGCGCTTGCGCTTGCAAACGGACTGTGCCTCGCCGTCGCAAATCCACGCCCTCCTCGACCTCGCCTCCCGGCTCGGCCGGCTCTCATGCGCCCTGCCAACCGACCGCCCGGAGGCGTTGCCCGCCTGCGGCTCGCTTCCGCCCGAAATCCAGGAAGCCCTCAATCGAATTTACGGCTCCGCGTCCAAAGAAGCTGCGCCTGGCCAGCCGTCCAATCTGCCGGCTTCCAACCCTCAACCCCCGTCGCGCCGAAACCCGGCGTAGACCGACTACCGCCGCCCTCCTGATGAAAGAAAATGAAGTAATCGATCGATTCATCGAACTCCGCGCCAAAGGCTGGCCCTTCAGCCGGATTGCCACCGAGTTGAATGTCCATAAAAACACCCTCCTCACCTGGAGTCGCAAACATCAGCACCGGATTCAAAATTTGCGCGCCCTGGAGATTGAGACCCTCTCCGAGCAATTCAAAATCTCCCGGCAGACCTGTCTCGAAGCTCTCGCTGAGGATGTCCGCCGCATCCGCGAAGAACTGTCGCGTCGGGATTTGAAGGATATCCCCACCGCCCGGCTCGTCACCTTGGCCGCCGCCCTCCGTGTTGAAGCCAGCCGTCTCACGGGTCCCCTCCAGCTCTCCGAGTCCATCCCGGACTCCGCCCCCGAGGAGGCTCTCCCCCAGCCAACCCTGAACTGGCAAGCTTAGCCCGCCGCCCTTTGCCCTCTGCCCCTCGCTAACGCTAATTCTAGCAGACGATGTAACGAGTTTCTGCTCCGCCTTATGCCACCTGCCACTTGCTATCTGCCAACCGAAAAACTGTGCCGCGGCACAGTTTTCATCTCACCTTCAACGATGCCTGATATAGGCGTAACTCACATGTCAACAGCCACTTACAGTTTAGCCATACAGCAAGACTGTGCTGCCCGCTTTCCCGTTCCGGTCCAGTTTCGGCCCATTTTCACCAGTCCTCCGTCGTTTCCACCCCGACTGCGAAAGCAATTCAGCTTGCACGTCTCCATCGCTCCCGATACGCAGAAATCATCCCGGCCGGTTCAGCCAACACCAACTCCCGCAGGATTGCCCGAGTTGATTCATGCGAAATCCCCGCGTGCTCCCACAGCAGGAGCGTCAGCGCATTCACAATCCGTTCCCGGGGATGCCGCCGATTGCGCGGAAGCAGCAGCGCGCGCAGCCCGAAAACTCTCGCGTTGCACAACCCGTTTCGCCAGCTGCTGCTGCCGGGCCATTTGTTGATGCGGCTCGCCGCGTAATCGGTAGCGGATCGGAAATCGCAACCGAGTCGCCGGCTTTCCAGCCATAACCACGTCCTCAATGCCAGCAAACTTACTTCGCGAAAATGTTCTTCCAGCGCCTCGCGCGAATCCCCTGATCGATGCGGCTCCAGTTTGAACGCCACTCCCGCAACGTGGCGCTCGCGCACTTCCTTGAGCCACGGCAAATCTGACGTGGAAGCAAGATCACTCAACCGCCGAACACGCTCCAGGCAGCTCCAATGGTACTTGCCGAATGCAATCAAGACCCCATCACCCAGCGCCAATTCGGTCTTCGCGATGTTCCGGAAAACGAAATCGGCATCCTCCGCCGAGAAGCGCTCGTGCTCCAATTTTTCGCGCGCGAAGAGCAGCCCCGAACAGCGGTTCATCAGCAACCGGGTCGCTTCCGACAGGGGAATGTTCTCAGCAACACGCTGGTGTTCGCAACCGGCCAAGAGCCTGTCATCACCCCGCAGCCACCGATGCCCCAAGATCAGATCGTGATAAAACAGATTCTGCGGACTGCGGCGAAGCTGTGCCGGCGAACTGATTTTGAATTCCAACTCAACACCCGCCCCCGGCGCAAGCTCCGTGATCAATTCGTCCAGAGACTCTCCGTAACACCGCTCGTTCAACCACGGATGGCCGCGAACAAAAACGTAGAACTCCAAATCGTTGTAAGGCTGGTCCCCCGCGGGTGTTTTCAGCACGCCTCCCTCCCCGCGCCCATAGCCGCCGCCGAGCGCCAGCCCTTCCAGTTTATGCTCCGGGATGATCCGTCCAATGCCAGCCGAAACCTTTTTGCAAACGTTTGCGAGCCGATGCTCCAACGCGTCACTTCCCTTCAACGTGAAGCGGGTTGCGGGCCTCGACACAGGCCGGGCCGCGGGGACGAAACCGCTTCGAATGTCGGGTGCAAGGATGGCGGGCATGCTCAGCGTTGAAGGTCAACCGTCCAGGTTGGCGGACTGATGGCAGAACGCTTCTTACGCTGGCGATATGCCGCCCAGCCGTCGCGAAAACCCGCCGACTTACCTGACCGCTGTTGCCAGCGAATTCGCAGCGCGTGCGGCCACTCATTCAGCCGCCGTGTGCGCGCGCAAAACGTCAAGTCCCGCCTCGCGTCATTCATCCAGCCCAAAAAAACGTTTCGCCACCAGGTTGGGCAGCGTGGACTGTTCCACACCGCGGCCAGCGCGCGCCCTTCGCCGAAGCTCCGTTTCCGTGCCTGCGCCGCAGTGTAATTGTGCGAGTGCATTGCCACCGAGTCCGGCACGTAAACGACACCATAACCCTGCGCCCGGCACCAGCGCGCGAACTCGTCGTCTTCAGAGTATTGCATCCGCTCGTTGAACCCGCGCTTCGCCCAAACGTCTTTGCGAATGCCGCTGCTCGCCATGCTGAAAAACTGTTCCCACTTCGGGGATTCCCGGTTCGGGCCGAAGCAGCGTTCGTAGTCGTGAGCGAAAACCGCTTTACAATCGGGACGTGGAATTTGTCGTCCGAAAACCGCCGCGACTTGCGGCTCCATCAACGCCGTGATGAGCCGGCCCAGCCAGTCCGGCCCCTGCGGCGTGGCGTCGGCGTTCAGGAAGATCGCGAAATCCGAAGTCGCGAGAGCCATTCCATGGTTCATCACCCGCCCCGGGTTGTATTCGTGGTGCGGGATTTGAACAAGGCGCCGAGGCAGAAAATGGCGAAACAGTTCCACCGAGCCGTCCGTTGAGCCCGAATCAATGGCGATGAGCTCCCACTTTTTGCGGTTCTGGCCCGCGAGCGCCGGCAGAGTTTCGCGCAGCGCCCACGCTTCGTTGAAGGAACGCATGATGATGCTCACTGACGGGTCGTCCATCTCCTCTCAAATTAAGTCGCTGGTGCGCCAGGCAACATGGGGTTTTTCACGGCCGCGCGACAGGGTTTCACCTACTTAGCGCTGACCCGCCTCAAGCCTACACTGCCTGGGTAAATCGGTTCGGAAAATGTTGTGATGAAAAACCCTCAGATCAAGGCGCCGCGAATCTCCATCGCCGTCCGGGCATGGAACGAGGAAGTGGTCATTCGCCGCACCTTGGAATCGCTCTTCCAACAATCGTTGTTCGAAGAACTCAGCGCCCGCGGGGAGCATTGCGAAGTGCTCTGCATTCCCAACGGCTGCGCGGATCGCACCGCTGAAATCGCCGCCGAAGTTTTCGCGGGGCAGGAAAAGTCAAATTCCTTCACCGGCGCCTTTGCTTGTAGCGTGCGGAACATCCGCGAGGCCGGACGCAATCACACCTGGAATGCTTTCGTGCATACTCTTTCGCATCCGGAAGCGGAGTTCCTGTTCCTCATGGACTCGGACATCTTTTTCGATCGCCGCGAGACCTTGTTCAGTATGTATCGGGCGCTGCTGGAGAATCCTGAAGCCAGCGTCGCCAGCGACCAACCCGTAAAGGACGTGTCGCTCAAGCCGCTGAAATCCTGGCGCGATCGCATCTCACTCGCCACCTCCGCAATGAACGGCGCGCTCCCAGGGCAAATGACCGGCCAGCTCTACTGCATCCGGACCGCTGTCGCACGCCGGCTTTACCTGCCGAAGGACCTCGGCATCGACGACGGTTTCATCAAGGCGATTGTCTGCACCGATTTCTTTTCCAAGGCGCTCAACCCAAGCCGCATCGTTGTCGCCCCAAATGCTTCGCATGTTTACGAAGCCTACACCTCTGCCGGTGAGCTCTTGAAAAATCAAAAGCGGCAGATGATCGGCCAGACCATTGTGCATGTTTTAGTCGAATATGCGAAAGCGCTGCCGCAACCGCAACGAACCAATCTCGGCGACACTCTGCGGCGCGAGGAAAGGGCCTGTCCGGATTGGGTCGCGCGGCTGGTCGCTCAACATCTTCAACGAGTCCACTTTTTTTGGCGATTATTCCCCGACGCGCCCCGCTTTCGTTTCAAACGCTGGTGGCGCATGCGCGGGATGAAACGGGTGACCCATTTGCCGGCGACGCTCGTTGGCTTCGCCGTCACCATGCTCGCCTGCGCCCAGGCCTTTCGGCATTTCAAACGCGGCAAGATGCATTTCTGGCCCAAGGCCGGCCGCGAAAATATTCGTAACCTTGCCACAGATGAAACGCGCCTGGCTCACACTCTTGAAACATCATGAACGCCATTCGCCAGCAACAAGACTACTACGAGAAATATTGGACGACCGGCCACGCTCAGTATTCCGGCGACAACCAGGGCTACGCCGCGAATTTGCGCAGTTGGATGCACGCCCAACTGCGGGACACTACCGCCGACGCAGCCATTCTCGAAGTCGGTTGCGGCGATGGCTCCTTCACCAGGAGTCTGGCCGAGCATTCATCGCGCGTGACGGCGGTGGACATCTCCGCCTCACAAATTGAACGGAACGCCCGCGCCCACCCGGAAATCAGCTTTGTCCAACACGACGTCGCTCAACCGCTTCCTTTTGCGAACGAAACCTTCGACGTGATCTGGTGTTCCGAAGTGCTGGAACATCTTTTCGCTCCCGGCTTCGCCTTGCGCGAGATGCAGCGCGTGCTCGCGCATGGCGGGCAACTGCTCGCGACGGTTCCGTATCACGGCGTGTTCAAAGACGTGCTGATCGCCCTGTTTAGATGGGACGAGCATTTTTCGCCGGCCAATCCGCACATTCGCTTCTTCACGCGCAAGACTTTGTCGCTGCTCGCCGCGTCCGAGGGGTTTGTGGAAGTCGAAACGACCACGTGCGGCATGAACCGACCGCTGCGGGATCTGATCGTCGCCACCAATATCCTGCTGAAGGCGCGAAAGCGCTGAGCCGCCAAGGAGGAGGAATGCCCCACGATGGACGCAACGCACCTCATCGCACTGGCGCTGCTGCTGCTGGCGATTCCCGCGGGTGTCATTGTCGCGACTTTTTCTCAACGCGCCCGCGATGCGGCCTTCTTTACGATGGTCGCCGCGACCGTGATCACGGACCGGATCGACATAACGTTTCTTAGCCATTACTGGTATCGCGGTACCACGCGCGGGCTGGAGTTCTCCTTCGTGGACTTGCTCGCGATCAGCGTCTTCGCCGGTTGTCTTCTCATGCCCCGTCGTGGAACCTCACGGTTTTACTGGCCAGCTAGTTTGGGATTGATGCTGGTGTTTCTCTTGTACGCGGGCGTTTCAGTGATGTGCTCTCAGCCGCATGTGTACGGGGTGTTCGAACTCTCCAAAATGGTCCGCGGATTCTTCTTCTTTCTGGCAGCAGCATTGTATCTCCGCAGCCAGCGGGAGATCCGTGTTCTCGTTTTCGCATTATGCTGCGCCGTCTGCTTCGAGGGCGTGCTGGCGCTCAAACAGCGGTTGATCGGAGGCATTGAGCGCGTTCCAGGCACTCTTGATCATGAGAACAGCCTGTCCATGTATATATGCTTGGTCGCGCCCATTTTCGTTGCCGCGGCCACTTCGTCGCTGCCCCGGCTGCTCCGTATTCTCTCGACCATCGCTATTGGCGCGGCGGCATTGTGTAGCGTGCTGACGATCTCGCGCGCCGGAATTCCGATTTTCGCGTTGGTCATGCTTGGCACCACGGCGTTCTGCGTGTCCTGGCGCATCACGCCTAAAAAGCTTGTGGCGACCGCGCTTGTCCTGTTGTGCATCGCCGGGCTGTTCTTCAAAACCTGGCACAGCCTCGATGAGCGTTATGCCGAAGCCTCATTCACGGACGAATACCTCGACGATCAGCAGGAAGGACGCGGCTATTACCTTCGCCTGGCCAAGGTCATCATGGATGACAAGTTCTTCGGCGTGGGGTTGAACAATTGGTCCTTCTGGGTCAGCAAAAAATACGGCGCGATGGTGGGCCGGCCGTACGACGACTACGATGATCTCCGCACTGACAAACCGGACGATCAAACCATCGAGAATCTCGTCTGGGCCGCGCCCGCCCACAATCTCGCGGCACTGACCGTCGGCGAACTGGGCGTGCCGGGCTTGATACTTCTCTCGCTGCTCTGGGTGCGTTGGTTCCAAATGGGCTTGCGCTTTCTCTTCAAACGTAGCCCGGAACCGATGCATCAACTGGGGGTCGGGCTTTTCTTCTGCCTTTGCGGGATCTTTTTACACAGCCTCACCGAGTGGACCTTTCGGCAGACTCACATTTTTCTGACGTTCAATATCCTGGTCGGAACACTTGCCAGCCTGTGTTACGCGAAACGCCACGCGCGCAAGCCAGCGGTCGAGGCGGCAGTCTTTCGTGAATTGCCAGAATACGCATTTGCCGAAACCGCTTCCGCGAAAGCCTGGCCATGCGCGTGATTCATCTGCTGCGAAAATATGATCCCGCCGAATGGGGCGGAACGGAAACCGCCCTGCAGCGGCTCTTCGATTGCCTCCGCCAGCATGGCGTTACGCCCGTGATGTACTGCCCGTATGTCAATGGCAATGGGAAACGATCCGCCGCATCCGCAAGCGAAGATGGAACCGTTCCCGCGGACAACCATCGTCAGGCGGCGCCCGAATCACTCAACGGGAACAACGGCGACATTAAACGTTTCAAAACTTGCGTGCCCGTCTGGGGAGTTTCACCGCAGGAAAAACGCCAGCTGATCGCTTTGGGTGGCAACCTGATGTCGTTCGGTTTGCTTCCCGCGCTTTGGCGCGAGCCGGAGGTTGCGCTGGTCCACACCCACACACTTGGCCGGCTGGGAGGCATTGCGTCAGCAGTTGCTCGCGGCCGGGGGCTGCCGTTTGTCGTTTCGATTCACGGCGGATTGCTGGATCTCCCGCCGGCTTTGAAAACTGCGTTCAACGGGCCGTCCCACACCGGTTTCGAGTGGGGCAAGCTCTTTGGTTTGCTGCTGCAATCGCGTCGGCTCATTCAGCACGCCGACGCGGTATTTGCGTGCAATCACACCGAAGCTGATCTCCTGCGGAAAAATTATCCTGGCAAACGGATTGAAGTCCAGCCGCACGGCATTCCCATGGGTCCTTATCAGCAAGATCACCGGGCCGCCGCGTGGGAGGCGTTTCCGCAAATTCGTGAACGCGAAGTGTTGCTATGCGCGGGGCGCATTGATCCGGTGAAGAACCAGGCCTGGCTAATCACGCACGCGCCGGAGATTCTGCGGAATCATCCCGAAGCGCTGCTCGTGCTCGCCGGCGCATGCACCAACGAAGCCTACGGCCAAAGCCTCGAACGCCAGATCCGTGATCTCGGCCTCAGCCACCGCGTTCTGATCACCGGCGGATTGCCTTCGGGCGACCCGCGCCTGCTCGGTTTGATTCAGCAATCCCGCGCGGTGTTGTTGCCTTCCATTTCCGAAACCTTCGGCCTGGTTCTGCTCGAAGCCTGGGCCGCCGGGACCACGGTCATCGCCAGCAGGACGTCGGGCGCATCGGCCTTAATCCGGGACGGCGAAAACGGCTGGCTGTTCGATTTGTCAGACCCGCGCTCATTTCATCGAGCGGTCAGTCAAACTTTGTTGGACCCTGCCTTGCGCGCGCGCTTGGCGGAATCAGGCCGTGCGCTCGTGGCCCGCGAATACGACGCCCTGTCCGTCGCGGGCAGGGTCAAAGAACTCTACCTGGAACTGCTCGAGGCGAAACATGCACTACGTCATTCTACGTGACGACGACACGAATGCCCTGACGCCCGTTGAGTGCTTGGAACAGCTTTATCGCCCGTTCCTCGTCCGCGGTCTGCCGGTGAACCTCGCGACGATTCCGAACGTGCGTACCGACACCATCAGCACCGACGGCGCGCTGGAAAAGTATCTGTTCGCGAAACGCGCCGACACGCCGCCCGCTCTTCCCATCGTGGACAACGGCAGCCTCGTCCGCTATCTTCACGCGAATCCCGGTTTCTACCTGTCGCAACACGGCTACGATCATTCGCTGTTCGAGTTCGATTCTGATCAGCGCACCGATATCGAAAATCGCCTGGATCAAGGCGCGGCCGCGCTCGCCGCGGCGGGATTTCGCGTTCCCCTTGCCTTTGTCGCCCCCTATGACCGATTCTCCCACGTCAGTCTGAGCGCGGCCGCAAAACGTTTTCGCGTTATCTCGGCCGGATGGTTCGAACTGCGGCGGCTCCCCTTCGCCTGGTGGCCGCGATACGCGTTAAAGAAGATGCTCCAGCGATCGCATTGGAAGATTGGCCGGACGATCCTGCTGACGCATCCGGGCTGCCTGCTATCGTATCACCGCCCTTACCCAGCCATGCTGGAATCCGTAAAGAAATGCGTCGAAAGCCGGCGGGTCACGGTGCTCGTTACCCATTGGTGGGAATATTTCAGAGACGATCGGCCGGACACAGCAATGCTCGGAATTCTGCACGCGACCGCCGAATGGCTTGCCAGCAATCCGCGCGTTCGGGTCATTTCGTTCGATGATCTCACTGGCGTTGGCTTCCAGCTTAATTAAAGGTGGGCGCGCGGGCGGCAAAAGGCAGATTGCATCGGAATTCTTCATCCGGCGATTGCGTCGTTCGCAACCCGGCGGATCGGCAGTGTTCCGTGAAGGCATTGAAATCATACGGCGGGTGGAGTTCGGCAATCAGATAGCGCGGCGCGTACTTCCAGGTTCCAATGGTCGGCATCACGAGGCTCTCGCCGCCTTCGATGTCCATCTTCAACAAATCCACCCGCGGAAATCTCCCTTCGCTGAGAACGTCGGACATCGTTAGCGTCTTGACCTCAATTTCGGCCACGCAATCGTCCGTCCTGAGAATCGAATGCCCGTATTCGCGCTCGCTGCGGAAGAACCCGGCGACGCCGCGCCGATCCGACACGGCGGCGTTGAGCAACGTGCAACGGTGCTGAAACGCGGCGGTGTTGCGGTGCAGCAATTCAAAATTGTCCGGGTCTGGCTCGACCAACACCATTCGTGCATTGGGATATCGTTGCGCCCAGAACATCGCGGTCACGCCAATGTTGCTGCCCAGGTCCACGATGTATTCGATGCTTTCGGGCGCGATGGGTTCGATGTGGTACTCGCGATCCAGAAACACTTGCTCCAGCACCAGCAAATCGGTTGTCCCCGGGCGATAGTAAAAGGGCATGACCGCAGGAAAATGAAGCTGCACGTTGACCGTCGCCGTGCCGAGCACCCGATTGGCCAGGCTGGACCAGCCGTGATGCACGCGCTTCAAGTTTGCCTGAAGCATGTTCCCGGCGAGCCGGCGGCGCGACGGGCCATCGGCGCCGAGCGCGCGAATCTCGCGGAGGTTTTTCAAAAGCCGCGCGGGTTTCTGAATTAGGAGGCTCATAGCCTCTCTCCTTCAACGCATGGAACGCCAAGACGGGCCGAGAAGGCGCGAGCTGGCTCGGGCGCTCTCCGTGCTTCCGGGATGCGGCTCTTGTCGCGCCATTCGGACGGGCCCGGGGATCCATTGCGCTCCCGGGCGAGTAACGCGTCCCGCACCATCAGGTGATAGATGTGCGGAATCGCGGTGACGTCATCCGGTATTTTCGGCTGATTGGTCAGCAGCGCGGCATAGCTGTGTTTTTCCTCCGGGTGGTAACCATGCATGGCCCGAATGGGCCGTTCGCCCATGTGGCTGGGCACAAGCAACACGCCTTCGCGCAGCAGGAAAATCAGTTCACCAAAATAGCGATCTGGAAACAGGCAGTGCAGCCGGGCCAGTTCCGCGTCGGGAACAATGGCGCCTTCGGGGATCTCCCGCAGCGTCTCGGCCACCGTGCGGCGCGCGCGCTCATTGAAGAACCAGAAGCGCGCCATCGTTGAATCGTAAACGACGGCGTAGTCCTTGCCCATTCGCAACGGCAATTCCTCGATGCGGGTTTTGAGATCGAGCAGCGTGTCGCAATTGGCCATGCCGTGGTCGCTGAAAATGTAGAGCCGCACTTCCTCATACTGCTCCCGCGCGACCCCGAGCAGCCAGCGGATGCGCTCTTCATAGCCCCGAAGTTTCGGCGAAATCTCCGGCGATTGGTTGCCCTCGCGATGTAGCAGGCCGTCGAGGTCCGGCCAATAAACGAACGCGAAATCGATGCGGCCCACTTTTACGTCCTCAAGCACAGCGTCAAAATTGTCGGTTTCGCTGCGAGTCGGATTGCTGACGTGGCCGGCAATTCCCGACTCTTCCAGAAAATCGACGATGTTCGCGCCGCAATTCATGCCCCGCGGACGGAGCGGGCTTTTCTTTTCCGTAAAGTCGAACAGGGAGATGTGTTGGAACGGTATATTGTAAAGATCGAAGTATCCGCGAAACTTCAATTGCGCTTTCACCAGCTTTGACAGCCAGCGGCGGACAATTCGCCGGCTGGTGATCGTCCTGGGCAGCCATTGCAATGGTTTCAGCAATCGGAACGGCGAATGCTTCGGGTCGTAAACGAAGTAACACCAGTTGCGATGCTCGTCCGGCCAGCGTCCTGAAAGAATGGACGGCACGCACGCCGAGCTGTAGCCGAAAACCGATTCAAGCCGCCGCCGATTCGGCGCAACGCTGTTGCAGAAGGGATGGTCTTTGATGATTTCCCAGCCGCAAGCGTCAATGAAGATGAACAGGGGAAGTATCGATTTCATCTGAGGGATCAGTTCACTACGAGAGCGCGTCGTCCGGGGTGCCGGCCGGCGGCGCTATCTCAAACAGATGGTGCAGCCGCGCCAACTCGATCATCTGCTGCACCGATGGCCTGGGATTTGTCAGGCGAAACGCGATGTGTTCCCGGTTCCCGTCTTTCTTGGCCGTTTCATAGAGCGACACCAGCGCACCCAGACCCATGCCGTCCACGGTTCGAGTTTGGGACAGGTCAATTTCAACCGCCTGAAGGTCGTGCGACAAGGCCGTGGCGACGGCAGAGCGAAATGAATTCGCGTTGGCTGAGTTCAATTCGCGAATGCCAGACACACTCAACGTCCCGTTCTGCCGGCTAATGTCCATGATCAACGTGGTGGATCGAATTCAGCAAACGCCGAGGTCGGTAATTCGCGGCCATATTCGCGAAGCCGTTGCTTCGCGGGCATTCTCGCCGGAGCCGGGGGGGCCCGAGGAGGTTCACGCGAGCAAAGCAGAAACGCGTCTGGAACTTTCAAGCATGAATCACGTTCCCAGTTGACCAGCGTGCTGCCCCAGGCGATGGAATTGCGAACCTCGGTGAACTGGCCTACGAAGGTCTTGGGGCCGATCATGCTGTGGGAAACTTCCGCCCCACGGGCAATGAAGACTTCCCTTTCAAGCACCGCGTTCGGCCCGATCGTCGCGCCCGCTTCGATCCAGGCTCTTTCGCCGACCCAGCAGGGCGCGATGAGTTTCGCGCCCGAGGCAATGTGAGCGCGCAATCCAACCCACACTCCGGCTGTCACCTCACGCACGCCGATGCGATCCGGCGTCAAAGCGCGCGGCAGCAACGCCCGCATTGCAGCGAACCAATCCGCATAGCTCGTGAAGAGCGGCAAGTGCGGCAGGCTCGGCAAATGGTCCAGCAGGATGACCTCGTTTGGCGCCGGAAGCCATGCCGCCTGATCGTCTTGATGTTTGGCCCGCGCCTCCTCAATTGTCAGTTCGCGCCGCTCGGATTGCACGATCACGCGCAAACCCCAGCGCGCGCCGTCCCCTACCCCAGCGCGCACCTCGTCCGCGCGGTCCGCAGCCAAAACCAGAACTTCCTTCGCCCCCAGGGTTGCCAGATGTGCGAGCCAATACTCCACGAGGCTCTTGCCAAGAATTGGAAGGTTCGGGAGCGGCGAAAACTCCGTCAGCGCGGCGACGCCGGTGTGTTCGCCGGGGCAGATTAACAAGGCTTTCATTAAGAGGCTCCATTTCCAGCCACAACCGCCCGCACGGTTCGAATCAGAATCTTGAGGTCCACCCAAAGGCCCGCCGCTTCGATGTATTGTACGTCGAGTTTCACCTGGCCGGAGAAATCAATGTTGCTCCGTCCGCTCACCTGCCAGAAACAGGTGATGCCGGGTTTCACGGCGAGGCGACGCCGATCGGCAGGCGAGTAGAGCGCCACTTCGCGCGGGGTCGACGGCCGCGGGCCGACGAGGGACATCTTGCCCTTCAGCACGTCGAAGAATTGCGGCAGTTCATCGAGCGAAAATCGGCGCAGCCATTTGCCGACACGGGTGATGCGTGGATCGTTCTTCATCTTGAACGTGACTCCTTCGGCATTTTCATTTTGGGCGAGCAACTTTTCAAATTCAGCTTCGGCATTTAGCCGCATCGAGCGGAATTTGTGCATCTGCAGTTTTTCACCGAAACGCCCAACGCGCGTCTGGCCGAAAAACACCGGTCCGCGATCTTCGAGTTTCACCACCAGCGCCAGCACTAGATACAGCGGGCTGAAGACGAGGAGAAACGCGCTGCTGCCAACGATATCGAACGCGCGTTTCATTCTTTCGCCGTTTCCGGCAAGCCAGCGCAGAAACCAGCGACGCCACAGAACGCTCCAGTTCAGCCATTGGCGTTCCAGGGTTGTCCGCGCAACGGCGATTTGACCGAACCGTTCAGAATACGGATTCAAGGTGTGGATGTTCATAAGGATTGAAGTGCCTCGGCCGCCGGCGTCGCTGCCCGCGAACCGGTCATCTTTAAGGGCGTCGGCGCTGGCTCAGCCCTCAAAGCGCGAATCGTTGCGATCAATCGGCTGAGCTCGGCTTGGCGAATGGGCTGTTCGATGACGAGATCAGCCCAGGTCTTCTGTACCTCGACAAAACGGTTGTGCATCGGCGCAACAACGTTCAAAAATTGTTCGCAGATCGAATCCGTTGTGCGACCCCGCTCCTTGAGGTCGCGCGCAAACCGTCTTTGCCAACGCAAAGAGCCAGGGCAATCCAGGAAGACCCGAAGGTCGAAAAGTTCTCTCACGCGCGGAAGCCACAGAAGCCACAAACCTTCCACGAAAAGGAACGGTCGCGGACTGCGCGCCTCCCGCTCGGTTAGTCGAGTGTGGGAGGAAAAACAGTAGCGGGGCGTCAACGCCGCTAGGCCGTTTCGAAGTTTGCGAAGCACGCCTTCGAACAGTGGCCAGTCAATTGAGTCGGGACAATCAAAGTTGACCTTTTCTCGCTCTGAAAGTCTCAAGTGCGAGAGATCGCAGTAAAAGTCGTCCAGCGACAGCGCCGTTGCCTCGTCGCCAAATGCCCGGTGCAGGCGAGCCGCCAGCCAGCTTTTGCCCGCGCCGCTCCCACCCACGAGCGCGACCAGTTTGGATGACGATTTGGCCCTCATGCGACAGCCGCGAAGGCCGGTTCTCCGACCACTCGCGCAAAGAGCTGTTCCAAGCCGCTGATGTATTCTGAAAACTCGTATTGTTCGGCCACCAACTGGCGTCCGCGCTCGCCCATTTGCCGGGCCAGCGCCTTGTCGCCGAGCAGTTCCTCTACCCGCGCTGCGAATGCCACGCGGTCCATCCAGGGCACTAGAAATCCGTTGTGACCGTCGATGAGCCAGTCTTTGATGCCACCCGCGTCGAACGCAACGACGGGCAATCCGAAGCGCATCGCCTCCAGACCCACCGCGCCGAACGGTTCCGGCCAGACCGAACTGATGACTGCGACGCTGCCTTCGCGGTAGGAAATCGCGATCTCGTCCGGCGGCACATAGCCTTTGAAGAACACCCGGTTCGCCAGCCCTAGTTTGTGGCTCAGCCTTTCACAAAACCGGCGGTGCTCGCCATCCCCGAAAATCAAACACGTGAACGGAACCCTGACCAGCGCCAGCGATTCCAGCAGCGCGTCAACGCCTTTGCCGCGTATAATCTGGCCGGCGTAGATGATGTAATTTCGATCGCTGAACGAACTTCCCGAGGAGGGGTCGCCGCTCAGCGGCACCGGCGGGTGCATTTCGATTTTGTTCGAGTCGAAGCGGTTGCGCAGGAGTTCATCCTTCATGAACTGTGTAGCAACAATTAGGCGCTCGCATCTCCGGTTCAACTCGAGCTCGCGAACCTTCGCGGTGTAACTTACCCATTTCAGCGGGAACGCGCCGTCGCGATCGCGCGCGATAAACGCGCCGCAGGGAAAAATGCAGAACGGCGACAACGCCCGGTCGCAGATGTGGCGGGTGAAGTAATTGTACTTGTAGCTCCTCATGCAATAGAGGTCGTGGTCGTGGACCATGCGGATGATCGGCGTGCCCGAGTCGAGCAGGTTTTCAAGCAATTCCAGGTTGGACAACTTGTGGATGTAAATCAGCTCGGGTTGAAAACTTTCACGCGCTGCCGGCTCGGTTGCAGGCTCGCTACCCCGTGCGAAAGGAAAGCGATGCTCAAATGTGCTCAGCCACGCGGCCTCACCTTTGCCGGTGTATGGGCCGTGGAGAATGCCGACGCTATGGCCCCGCTCTTTGAGCTCGGTGGCCGTGGCGAGGACATTCGCCTCCGCGCCGCCGAAGGCGCCGAAACGCTCGTGAACAAATAGTATTCTCATGACTCCAGTTCGCTTTCAACGAACAGATCAACGTAAGAGCGTGAGTGGTATTCTGACAGGTGGGGGAAGACCTCTCGCCGCATGGGAGAAGACCCCAGCGATTCATTGGCCGCTGCCGCGCGTGAACCGCCAGGGCGCCGTGGAGGCCGGCGAGAGGTGGGCGCACTACAGAGAATCCCTCAAAGCTTCAACGCGGAAGGTGCGCATGCGCGGATAGATTTGTTACGCCGAAAACGCGGCGGCCATCGGGCAATTGCGCTTCGGCTTCAATCCACCCGGCCGCGTTCGTCAGCGACATTCGGTCGCCGAAGAGCGGTTCGCGGTCCTGCGCCTCCCACACGATTCGCGCTTGGCTCAAGTCGACCGATGTTTTCAAAGTTGCGACCTGGGACGGCCCGACCGTTGCAAATTCAATCGTCGCTGGGGCGGACCTCCAGGGTTGATTCCTCAGCGGCGTCTGCGCCATCAGCCATGCGGCGGTGGCCAGTGCGCGCGCCTGGTTCACGACCACGAACTCGGTCTGCAGGTTGAAACTGTCACCCCATCGGTCGTAGAGCGGATAAGGATGTTCCTTCGCGCCGTCCCACGGGAAGCTCAGCGCGCCGAGTTCTTCGCGGTAAAAGTCCAGCCAGCCAAACCCGCTTTGAAGGTTGCCTATGGGGATCCCGCTCGGAGGGAGAATGCGGCGATCGTTCTGAGCGTACTGATGGACGATCTCGCGCTGGCGTTCCCATCCAAGGCCGGTAAGATAACAGACGTTGACGGGATTGCAGCCACCTTCGAAATTCAGGTTTTCCAGAATCGCTTCAACGTATTTCGGACGCGGATCGCTCATTACGGGATGATCCAGCGCGCAGGCGACTGCAAGGTCAAAGGCCTGGTCCAACGAAAAATACCAACCGCCGCCGCGATAACGTTTTGTTTCCGTTGGAAAGCTTGTTCCGTAAGCGCTTTGCCGCGACCAACGAAGTTGATCATCAGCAGCAGCCACAACCTCGGCTTCGCAGGCCCTCAAAAAGAACTGATCGAGTTGTGCCTTCCTGGCCCTCCCGCTCTTGACCGCGAGCGCATAGCTGCGGATCGCGCGGCCGTATCCTTCATACAACCGCCACCAACCCCAGCGGCGTATGCGATCATCCCCCGGCTGGAACGAGTGGAGCAATTTTTTGTGAAACGATTCGTCGCCGGTCGCCAGAAACAATTCGCACGCGGCCCAGGCGAGTTCGTCGTCGTGCATGAAATCATTGCCGTAGTGCGTGATTTTCTGATACGCGCCCTCGTTGCCGAACTTCGCAACCGCGCGGTCCAGGAACTCCCAACCCTTCTTCGCTTTCTCCAAATAGACGGCCGCTGCTTCGGGAAATTGTTTCTTGAAGAGCGGCGACGACGACGCTTGGGCGAGCGCCGCAACGGCCGCGGCGGTAGCGGCGGTGTTTTTCGGCCACACGATTTGCGGATCTCCCTGGTCGGGCAGAACGTTGTTCTCGTATTCTCGGTTTTGCGGATAGACCAGAAAATAGAACCCGCCGTCATCGTCTTGCATCTTCGCGAGAAAATCCGCCTCCCATTTCGCCTCCTGCAACACGTCGCTCTTGCCATCCCCGCTTTCCGGAAGACCGAGGTTGTCTAACTCGCCAACACCAGGCAGCGCATCCGCGGCGAAGACGAGCGTGTGAATGAGGGCCGCGCTGTTGATCGTATATTTGCTGTAGTCGCCCGCGTCGTGATGGCCACCCGAGACATCCACCTTCCCGTGTTTCACGAACGGGTAAAGGCTCGAATCAAAGTCCTTGAGTTGCGGGGCAGTGTGGCGCGGATTGTTCGTATAATCAGCCGTCACCCGGGCGAGGAACCCAACCATGTTCGTGAACTGCGCCGTCGGCACCTCTGGCGGAGCGATGTGGCAGGCGTCGTGAACGAAACGCGTGAAGGGCAGCGCGTTGCTCGTGCCGCAGCGTTGGTGATAGAGGCCGAGGGCATAAGCCCGAGCGAAAGCCGCCGCAACGCCCTCATGAATGAAAAATGGAAACGACGCGCCGAGTCCGGAGACAGTGAGGCGATATTGGCCGGGCGTTTTGAAATCACTGAAGTCCGCTTCGAGAACTTGTTGATAGGGCGCATAGTCGAAACCCACGTCGCGCCGGTGTATCAGTTTACCTCGATGGACGGCCGCGCCCGTCTGCGCGTCAGTGAGTTGAAAACCGATTTCCGCCGGCACATCCATCTCGCCTAGGCTGCCGAGAAAGAAACCGATCATCGCCTTCTTGGGAAATGCCGGAAGATAACCCACCTCGTTCACATGGATTGCCGGGCTATAACGAAGCGGTTCCATGGTCGCGGCAAAGCTCATGTTAGCGGGCCAAAATTTCACGGAAGGATTCTTTACTTCTACGGTTTGTCCGCCAGAGATCATGCCTTTCAGTTGCAGATAAAGATAGTTGGCTATGCGCAAATCACGCCGGGCCAGCGGCGCGTAAAGCACGCGGCGTTTGAAGCCGACAGTTTGTACGCCGATCTTCGTCTCGCCTGCCAGTACGATGAACTCCGATGCGTTCGGAAGATGCGCGCGGCCATCGGCATCCACGAAATCCCATTCGTTCGGTCTCGCTGGCAACGGTGCTTTGGTGGTGATGCGCGTCAGTTCCAGCAGATTGGAAGAGAGAATGCGTAGTTGATAAGCGCCAGGTAGGGGCAGCGCCAGAGGGTTTTCATCGGTGATGCGCGCGTCGGGGCTGGCTGCGCGCAAGGCGAATGTCAAGGCGCAGAGCAGGTGCAAGGAGAGGAGGCGCTTCAAAGCCACACGGTATTCTCGGCCATTCAGACGGCGTGAACAACAGAGGTGTTTACCCACCGTGCCAGGCATTGGGATCTGCACAAGTCGGGCTGAGAGGTTTGTCCCCAAGCCAGCGAGCCTGTTCATGGGAGATCGCGCGCTCTTTCCGTTATGTAAATACCAATGGTGCCAAGTCTGGAATCAACTCCTGGGGTCTTTTAGCATCGGCTTTACACCCTTTACCTCATTTTCATTCCCGATGTGGGAGGCAACAGTGCCACATGCGACGGTTTCCATTTACAATTGCCATGATACCGCCGCTGTCGCGCGCCGGTCGTGCCGCGCTCATGGGCTTTCTGTTTTGCGCCGGCTGGTGTTTGGATGCCGGCGCGCAGATAAACAGTTGGACCGGCTCCGTCAGCGGCAACTGGGAGAGTCCGGATTGGTCGCTCGGCGTACTGCCCGGTCCGAATCAAACCATCCTGTTCACGAACGCCGGTTGGAAGGCCCTCGTCATCGGACCGAACACCGCTCAGACTTTTCCGCAGACATTGACCGTGGATTCCGTGACAATTTCATCGCCCACGAATTCGTTCGACACGCTGCTGCTGAATTACTCGGGTTTCCAGACGCCGCTGAAGGTGAACTCGCTGACGGTCGGGAGCAATTCCGCCGTCACCATGCTTTCGTCCGCGTTGCAGCTCAACGGACCAACCGGCTCGGGCATGTCCATCGCCGGCACATTCAATCAGAGCGATTCCGTCGTCACTGGGAATCAGATTGATGTCGGTTACATCGGGCCGGGCGTTTACAATCTCAACAGTGGCCTGCTCAGCGTCTCCCATCTGTTCCTTGAAGGAAACTTCGGCGGCATTTTCTATCAGAATGGCGGAACCAACTCGTGCGGGATCGTCCACCTCGACGGAGGCACCTACGTTTTTCAGGACGGGGATTTCAACGCAATCATCTATTTCAGCGGCGGGACTTTTATCCAGCAGGGCGGAAACCTGAATTATGATGCGGCTGTTTTCGACGGAAGCTACCACTTGGCTGGCGGCGTGCACTACGGCAACACGAAAGTCCCGTGGACCGATGGCTCCACGCTTGGCAGCGGTTCAGTGCTCCAAACCGGAGGAACCAATTTCGGCTCGCTGTCCATCGGCACCTACGGCTACGGCTCTTACACCCTGGCCAACGGCGTCCTGGCTGTTTCGGGAATTGGTGTGGACCTCCGCGGATCATTCAATCAGTCGGGCGGCACCACCACCGTGACCGGTGGGGTCAGCACCGCGTCAGGTTGGATTAATCGCGACAACATCGGCTATGGTTCCGTGACGCTGAACGGCGGAACCTTCTCCACCGCCGCAATGTATATTAACGGAGCCTACCATCAGACCGGCGGTACGAACTCGGTGGCGGGCGACGTGACACTGGTCGCCGGGGCGTACGGTTACCTCACCCTGTCCGGCGGAATGTTGAGCGACAACAACACGAGCATCGGCGCTTCGTGGGTGGGCGGGTATAGTCAAAGCGGGGGCGTTCACACGATAGCGAACCAGCTGTCCATTGCCGGCAACAGCGGTCTGCCCCTGTGGCAGGGATTCCTGTTGAGCGGTGGCCATTTGAGCGTCTCGAACATCGTAGTGACGTCGTCGGCCATATTCACCGTCACCGGCGGGACCATAAACCAGTCTGGAACGCTGAGCGTCGCCAATGCCTACCTGTCTTTCGGTTCCGGAACGTGGCAGTTAGGCCCGCTGCAACTCAATTCAGGCGACAACACTCATTCCACGGTTTACATGCCATCCGGCTCCGGGAATGTGCAGTTCGGCGACAGCCACAGCCTGGGCTGGTCAAACCAGGCGACCCTGATTATCGAAAACTGGAGCGGCTCGCTTTATGGCGGCGGCGCGCAGCGGATCCTTTTTGGAAACAGCGCCGCCGCTCTGACCGGTCCGCAGTTGACCCAGATTCAGTTCCACAATCCGGCGAACCTGGCCGCCGGCACCTATCCCGCGCGCATCCTCCCCACCGGCGAGATTCTTCCCGACGCCCTTTTCTTTGCCGATCACAACAGCCAGCAACTCGTGCTTTCCTGGGGTTCAGGTTGGACCTTGCAGACCGCGACGAACCTCGCCGGGCAATTCATCGATTTGGCGAATGCCACCAGTCCTTACACCAACCATTTCACCGATCCACAGCGGTTTTTCAGATTGAGGAGATGAGCTTCAGTTCATCATCTCAATCCGATAGAAGCGTTGCCTCAAGCCGGCGGCCGTCGTGTCAACCCACGCCGTGCTCGCACCCGTCGCGGTGATATCGCCGGTGGGGTAAGTCCAGCTTGGGTCGCTGAGAGTGTTCTTGCACGCCACGCGATAGATCTTGCCCACGACGCTCGGCCACGTGAGTTGCACGGTACTTCCGGCGGCATGGTTGATGATGCTTGGCACGGAGACGAACAAGTTAGTTCCGGTGCCGATTACACTCGTCTTGCCCGCGTAATCCCAGGTAACACCTCCGCCATAGGCGGAAAAGTCCATGCCATTGAGCGTGCTGCCTTCCAACCCAACCTGGCTGGCGGGAACCGCGAGCCGTACCCACTGCCCGGCAGCCGGCAGCGGTCCCACGTAAGCGCGACTGGCGGTTCCAGTGACGCCGTAGGTGATGTTGTTCGCTCCCCAAAACGCGCGATGCTCCCAACTGCTGCCGTCGTTCCACCCCAGCATTATCTCGCTCGGCACGTTCGACGGGTCGAGGTAAACATAGGAATACAAGGTGTCACCCGTGCTGATGGCGAGCGTCGAGGTGGCGTTACCAAACCAATGCTCGTGCAGCCCCGCGGCAGAAACGGATTGATGCGCCGCGCTGCCCGAGTACGGCGAGGGATTGCTGCTGATCCAATTCCAGGAATCCCCGCCACCGGAACCGGGCGCGCCCCCGGCCGGGATGGCGTCTTCCACCCATACGACGTTCGGATTGTTCGCCGTAAAACTCGCCGTTGCGAACACGCGGCGTCCGTCCGGCCATTGAGCTTCGGCTTGGACCCACTGCGTGCCGTTGTTCTGCGGCGTGAACGTGAACGTCGAACCGTAGGCCGGTTCCTGATCCCGCCCTTCCCACACTATGCGATTGGCGCCGGTTAAGTCGAGGGCGGATTGCAACGAAATGGTCACCGGCTGACCCACGGGCACGACGGTTGCCGGCGCAGCGATTTGCGAAGTCGCGAAAGTCCAGGATTGCGTTCTCAGCGAAGTTTGCGCCGCGAGCCACGCGATACCGGCGAAGCCGCGCACCGTGTCGTCCGTGGACGCTTCGGTCGTCACGTTGAACGCGTCGCCCCAACGGTCGTAATACGGATACGGCGCGGTGCTGGCGTTGTCGGACGGAAAGCAAAGCTCGGTGAGTTCGCTGCCGTAGGTGTTTACGAAGACGAACCCCTGCTGGATGTTGCTGATCGGAATGCCGTCCTTGGGCAGCGCCAGCCCGGAGTTTTGCGAGTATTGGTCCACCACTTGGCGCTGGCGTCTCCAGCCCAGGCCGGTGACGTAGGACACGTTGACGGGATTACAGCCACCCTCGTAGTTCAGGTTGCGCAGGATGGCGTCCAGGTACGCCGGATTCGGATTGAATTGATACGCGACGACGATGTCAAACGCCTGCTCGGGGGAGTAATACCAGCCCGCGCCGCGCACATTTTTCGTCGCGTCAGGGAAACTGCTCCCGTAGGCGTTGTCCTGCGACCACTTCAGATTGTCATCGCCGCAGTCGGTGATCGTGTTGATGCATTTCGCAAGATAATTTGCGTTGACCTGGCTTGCCTGCAAACGTCCGCTTTTCACGGCAAAGGCGTAATCGCGCACCGCATTGCCGTAACAGGCGAACATGCGCCACCAACCCCAGCGAAACGTCGCCGAATCGGTCGGATCAGGAAACCACGATTCGAGTGTGGTTCGATAGGACGGGTTGCCAGTGGCGAGGAACATTTCGCAAGCGGCCCACGCCAGCTCGTCCTGGTCGGTGAAATCGTCACCGAAGTGCATGAGCTTTTGATACGCGCCGTTCTTGCCGTATTTGGCAATGGCGTTGGTCAGAAAACTCCAGCCGAGTGTCGCCTTTGCCAGATAATTGCTGGCGGCGGTTGGATACGTCTGTTTGAACAGCGGCGAGGAGGCGCATTCCGCCAGCGCGGCGACGGCCGCGGCGGTGGCGGCGGTGTTTTTGGGCCAAACAACCTGCGGAGCGCCGTTTTCGGGCAGGACGTTGCCTTCGTATTCGCTGTTTTGGGGATAAACAACGTAATAAAATCCACCGTCGGCGTCCTGTATTTTGGCGAGGAAGTCGGCTTCCCACTTGGCCTCCTGCATCACGTCGCTGATGCCGTCCCCGCTTTCGGGGATACCAAGGTTGTCGAGGGAGGCGACGCCGGGCAGTGAATCCACCGCGAACATCAGGGTGTGAACCAATTGCGCGCAATCCCAGGTGTATTTGCTGTAATCGCCCGCGTCGAAATGGCCGCCGGACACATCAACCGGTCCCTGGTTCACGAACGGATAAAGCTGCGCTGACGGACTGGTGAGCAACGGCGCGGTTTGCGTCGGATTGTCCGCATTGGCAGCGTTTGCGTAACTGGAAATCGTCGTCCAGGTGAATGCGAATGCCGAAGATAAGTTCATGGGCACACTCGCCGGCACGGTGTGGTCGGCGGCGTGCGCGAAGCGCGTGAACGGCATGGCCACATTGTAGCCGCTGCGCTGTTCAAACAAGCCCATCTCATAAGTCCGGGCGAAGTCCATCGCGATGCCGTCGTTAATCAAAAACGGCAGCGATGCGCCCAGGCCGGGCACCACCAGGCGGTATTGGCCTGGGGTCGTGAAACCGCTGAAGTCCGCCTCAAAAACAGTCTGATACGGCGTCGGCATGTAATTGTAGCCGACGTCTCTGCGCCGCGTCGTCGTGCCGGTAAAGACCGTCGCGCCACTACTCGAGTCCACGAGGGAAAAACCCGTGGACGGAATTGCCATTTCGCCCATGCTGCCGGCGTAATAGCCAACCATGCCCTTCTTCGGGTAGGACGACATATAACCTTCCTGGTTCACGTGAATTGCTGGACTGTAACGAAGTGGATCAGCGGTCGTGCTGTAAATCGTGCCGCTGCCCCACAACGTGCCGTCGGGATTGACGACGGTGACGGTTTGATTGTCCGCAACCGGTGTCGCCAGTTGCAGGTAAAGACAGTTTTCAATCCGCAAATCATATCCGACGAGCGGCGCGTAACGCGGGCGGCGTTTGAAACCAACCGATTGTACGACCGCGGCCTGCCCGTTCACGGTCACGGAAAACGCCGAGAGCGCCGGCGCAACGAACAGGCCCGAGGCGTTGACGAGGTTCCAATTCGCAACCGTCGCGGGATCGAGCTGTTTGGTATTGATAACGCGCAACTCCAGCAAGGTCGGCGATAAAATGCGCAGGCTGTTGTCACCAACTTTTGGCAGCGCGAGCGCGGTATCGTCAATCACGCTCCCCGTGCTGTTGGTTGTGGCAGGAGCATTGTTGGTGCTCGCCGGAGGGTTCGTTGGGGTTGAACCGGAACTGGGCTGAATGCTCACCACGGCATTGTTCTGCAATCCGACAGTGTAAGCCGGGTCTGTTACAAGCGTCAGGCTGACGGTTTCCGGATTGGCGAGCGTCGAGTTGGCCATCGCATAAATCGTCAGACTTGCGGACGCAGCCCCCGCCGGAATCGTGATTGAAACCGGCATATCGCCTTCCGGCAAACGGCGGTAGTCGGTCCATTTCGCCGCCGAGCCGCCCAGCGAAAAATTGACCCCAAGGCTTGTGGTGGTGCTTCCATCGAGCGTGAACGTAAACACCCCAGGATCGGTTGTCCCGATCGTCGCCGTCGGATCACTCGCGACCACGGACACGGTTGGCACGGCTGCATAAATCGTCGCGCCGCATTGAGTGGCACACAAAACGATGGCAAGAACGGCACAATGTCTTTTCCACATAGTGCCGTCACAGTAGGATACGGAGCGAAGTTACTTAATTGGAGTCGAGGCGATAGTTCTGTCAGTGTTTGGCTGACAGCAGGAGTTCAGGAAGCTGTGAGCACACAACCCCGACTGAAGGAGTGTATCTCTGCGAGCCACAGCATGATGCCTAAATAACGCCCCCTGTGCTGTCCACAAAGCTTCGCGTCGGCAAAGCTGCTGTGTGTCACAGAACCCAAAGCCGGCCTCGAACATCTCGCCCAGCCCATCCTGCGCAACCCGTTCCAACCTCCTCGTTTCTGCCGATCTCTCCATCCGTGTAATCCGCGCAACCTGCGGTAAATCTCTCCTCCCCGTCTCACCCCAAGTTAAACATTTCTTGCCGGCGTCCCCCGCAAAAAATGCCAACTCACCTGGACACCCAATGTCCACCTCGCCTCCGCCCAGTCGCTCTCATTTCTGCATTCCACATCCTGCATCCTGCCTTTCAGCCAATTGGCGCAACTTATGCTTCTTTCACTCCCATGCAGGGCGCTGACGCCGCACATGAGGCTCTCCCGCATAAAACCTGGCAAAACGTGTTCCGGGCAGTGCTCCGCTATGCCCAAATTCAAGTCACTTCCCCGTCCTGGCGCTGCTCCCCCGGCGCACCCGTATTTCAATCAAGCATCAACCGTCAACTACCCGGGCTCCATAGCTTCAGCGAAGGAGGCCAACAACTGGTCCGGCTATCAACTATTAACTATCAACTATCCTATGAACCCTCAGCTTAAATACTTCATCCATGCCAGCCTCCTCCGCCCCCTCAACCGCCTTATCCTCACCCGTTTCCTGGAAGATTTGAAGCACTCTCTGTCCCCGGAAGCGGCCGGCCTCCTGGCCGCCGACCTCGACCACGAACAGTTCTGTGCTGCCTGGGCCGCCCAGTTCCGCTCCCCCAGCGCTCTCGGCGCCCCGCTCCTAGAGGCCCTCAGCGCCATCGAAACCCTCGCCATCCCGGAAAACCGCCCCCTCCTCCAGGACGCCCTCTCCCATTTACCCCGCGGATACGAAGTCAATCAGAACCTTCCGCCCCTGCATCAGGCCCTTCACCTCTGGGTCATCGCCCAGAACACACCCGGCGTCACGTACCCCTTGCCGTCCGGCGAAAACCAATCAAAAATCGAAACCGCTCCCTTACCGGCAACTGAATCCACTCCGCACCCCGCACTCGACACTCCGCACTCCGAAGGCCCTCTGTTGCCTCCGTTGCCTCCTGTTCAAACACCAGACCCCAACGGCGAACCTTTATCTGGCTCCGATGACCACCAATTGCCGCTCGAAAATTCTGACCAGTCAAAAATCAACACCGTTTCGCCACCTGCAACTGAATCCACTCCGCACTCCGAAGCCTCTCTGTTTCCTCCGCTTCCTCCTGTTCAAAATCCCGGCTCCAACTGCCAACCCGAGACCGACCAACAAGCGTTCGCCCGCCTCGCCCGCCTTCCCACTACCGATTACGACCGCTGCCGCCGCGCCGAAGCCAAACGCCTCCACCTCCGCCTCGCTACCCTCGATGACGCCGTGGGCTGCGCCCGCATCCTTGAAGACGATGCCCAGGCCAACGCCGTCGTTTTGCCTCAGCTCCAACCCTGGCCCGAACCTATCCTCGACGCCCCCGCCCTCTTTGACCAGGTCCACGACCGCTACCTCCTTTACCTCTACCTGCCGGCCGGCGCCCCCGTCGTCTTCACCCTCTGGACCCCTCACGCCCATGCCATCGGCGCCTTTACCCAAACCCCGCGCCTCAACCTCACCTCCATCGAACCGGGCTGCGGCAAAACCACCGCCCTCAACCTCATGGCCACCATGACCCCCAATGTCCTTCGCACCGACAACCTCAAACCCGCCGTCCTGTTCCGCATCGTCCATTTGCACCAACCCACCCTCCTCCTGGACGAACTGGACGCCTACCTCCATCTCTACCCCGAACTCCGCGGTCTCCTCAACGCCGGCAACGACCCCGGCGCCTGCGTTTACCGTTGCGAAGGCCACATCGTCCGCTCCTTTAAAGCTTTCGCCGCCACCGCCCTCGCCGGCATCGGTCACCTCGCCCCCACCCTCCGCGACCGCTCCATTATCATTCCCTTTGTTAAAGCCCCGCCCGGCTCCCTCCAGGCCCGTTTCGACAAGCGCCACACCAAAACCGAAACCATCCTCGGCCGCAAAATCGCCCGCTGGACCCAGGACAACTTCGCCGCCATCGCCGCCTGCGACCCCGTCATGCCTCCGGCTGCCTACAACCGCCTCGGCGACAACTGGCGTCCTCTCTTCGCCCTCGCCCAAATCATCGGCGGCCACTGGCCCCAACGCGTCCTCGACGCCTTCCACGCCTTGTCATCCTCCCCGTCGTCACCCGCGTCCTCATCCTCTTTCTCATCCTCATCCTCCTCGTCTTCAGGCCCATCACTCCATCTTCCCCAATCTGCCGGCTCTCAACTCTCAACTCTCAACCATCAACTCCCTGCGACTCCAATCCATCAATCCACCAATCCACTCATCCAGGTTCTCCTGGCCGACATCCGTCACCTCTTCACCCAGTCCGCCGCCGACCGCCTCTTCTCCAGCACACTGGTTAGTTCCCTCTGCGCTTTGCCCAACCGCCCCTGGTCCCTCCCTCCGTTAGGGACGCATTCCAGAGACTGTCTCAAAAGGTTTTGAGACGTCATGGGGAGTGGCGAACTATGGGGGGTTCAGAGTGCAGCCAAAGGAAATTGAAATGAGTCCAGGAAAGCCAACTCTTCCAGGCGACCAGGGCCAGCTT